>Ga0208495_1000003_pt1 | contig 287615 bp, 278 predicted proteins | sample CryBogmetaGMA14M_FD_184551 | JGI IMG/M metagenome (GOLD analysis project Ga0208495, IMG submission 184551) | Freshwater microbial communities from Crystal Bog, Wisconsin, USA - MA14M (SPAdes) | ecosystem: Environmental > Aquatic > Freshwater > Lake | place: Crystal Bog, Wisconsin, USA...
GCCTCCTTGAAACGGGTGATGCCCCGACGGATTTCCCGGCCCTCCTCATCGATGATCCGGCAGGCGCCGAAACATAAGGCCCTTTTGGGATGCGCAGCCATGACTTGGGCAACCTTTTTTAGGGTGCCGGGATGATAGCGGTCATCGGCATTCAACCAGGCGACGATCTCCCCCGAAGCAAGTCGCAAACCTTTGTTGATGGCTGAAACGGGTCCCCGGTCCGGCTCGGAGATGATTTGTGAGATATCTTGTTCATAATGCCTGATGATCTCAAGCGAATCATCAGTGCTGCCGCCGTCTATCACAATGTACTCCAGATCGACACCAGATCCCTTCTGGGAAATGACGCTCCGGATGGTCTCTTCCAGAAATCGCCTGCCATTCTTATTGGTTGTGATAATTGTAAATTTCATGGATGTTGTGAGAGCTTTGCACAACTCCTGTTAAAATGTGAGTAGAAAAATAAAGAAAAAGAAACCTTTGTTCAAACCTCTCATCCCTATTGTAAAGCTCCGCCCTCTGGATTACATGAGAGGATATCCACAAAACATAAGTGTCGTGCAATTGCGAATATTTATAAAATATACCCATCCTATGACGGGATGTTTTCCTGCGTTTCAGCCGACGTATCCACAGCACCGGTTTCCTTTTTCAAATGCCTGATCTCTGCTTCCAGTCTTTCGTAATCATCCATTTTTCTTCTTAAAAAGTGGTAGGTGGCCTTCGTCTTTTCCTCAAGCTGCGGGGGGTCAGGGAATGCAGATAGGCACTTTTGTTTTCGGAATTTTTGAAGTTCTCTGATTTGATCAAGCCATTGTCGACAACAAACGTTTTAAAATTAATGCCATGAATCGTTTTAAAAATCGAATCAAGGCAGTTTTTTAAGAGGTCCTGGATATTCCAATTGATAATAATTATGGAGATGTCCATCTAACCTTTTCTTGCATAACGATTGAGGCCTGCCGGTTTGTTCTATTTCAATATAAATCCATCCGGAGAATCACGTCTTGCCCGGTTTTCTCAAACCATTTTTGCAAACGAATTGTATTTTCTCTCGAGTAAAATAGTCGTTGAACGTACCTTTTTTCCAACCTGATTCTTTGCGGAGTTTCAATTCGCTTGGGTGCCAGATATGCATGACCCGCGCGTAGCGTATAGCGGAGATGCAATGAACACCGGCCGCAGCCAGGCGAATTCCCAAATCCTCGTCTTCTCCGCCCCATCCTATAAAGTTTTCATCGTATCCATTGATCCGCTCGATATCTTTTTTATAGAGGGACAGATGGCCACCCACACTCTGTTTTCTGGGACTTGCCAGATGCAGCCTGATCAGGATGGCCCGTCTGATATAGCGACGGTGCTGAGTGATAATTTCCTTGTCAGATGATTCCTGATAAAATTTTTCCAGTATAGCAGGAGATATTGCTGAATGGAACAAGATCGATGACTGTTCCTCCGTCAAATATTTACAGGACCCGGCTACGAATCTTCCCGGTTTTGCCGCACGGATATGGTACTGGATCGTATCGGGGAAAACCAGAAAATCGCAGTCCAGAAAAACCAAATAATCGCCCCGGGAATGCCGGATGCCGTTATTTCGTGTTGCCGACAAGCGGAAGCCATTTTTTGGTTGAGTCACATGGGAGATGGGAAAGGCGTATCGGGCGATCATTTTTTTTAATTGATGAACCGTTGCGTCTTGTGAACCGTCATCGGCAATGACCACTTCATCAAAATCTTTTGTGCAAAAGGCCAGCGCATCGAGGCAATACTTCAGATATTCCAGTCTTTCATGAAAGGAAACAATAATACTGACCATGTTATATCTAAGCCTCCAGCATCCCGAATTTTTTCTTCAGCTTATATTCCAAACGGCCCAAGAAAGCTTTTGCGCTGCGCTTATAGGGCGGTATCGTCATCTTCATTTTTCCTTTTGCTCCTTCAGGCAAAGCAGCGATGAGTCGGGATAAATGTGGGAAAATCTGATATTTATGTAGAACTAAATTCTGGGCTATCTCCAAAGCGGGAAGATGCTTTTCCCAGGCATCTTCGGCCATGACCGCCCTGATTTTTTCCAGACTGGCTTCCGGTTGCGTGATATCGATCCTGATAAACGATTCTTTCGGGAAATAGTCTTCGAGGTTCGTACAACCATAGTAAAAAGGAAGGGTCCGGGTCAAAAAGCAATCTGCCAGTTTTTCCGTCCACATATCAGGACCGCTGTTGTTTTCAATCGCTAATGAATATCGGTAGGGCGCCAGGCCATCCCATTTATCTTCAATGTATTGAATCTTTTTACCAAAGACGTCGATAGACAGCCCCGCCTTCCTGACAGCTTCCAGAAAGGACCATCTCTGGAGATGCCCCGGCAGATCCATCGCGTCTCCGATAACCCATGAAAGACCCTTGAGTTTCTCGGGAATCGAACAGGACGTCAGTTGATCAAAGGTTCTGTTCACATGCCAGGGGATGGCCGGATGGGAGGCTACATATTTCGGGTTGTCGACAGGAATATGATGGGTCAGGACTTTGGAAAATAAATCATGCCCTTCGACCATCCAATCCGAAAAGCCCATTTCATAAGGCTCCTGCATCAGGACCCAGATATTTTGCGGGGGGCAGGTGACCTTTATCGCCGTTTTCATGCGGTTATTGAGCATGACCAGGTAGTCGCACTCCTCCACATCGTCAAGGGTAAAACGGATTCCGTTCCAGATACCCTTTTGACCTGGTGTCTGGCGCAATAAATCCGGCCAGTCCCAGTCTTTTACGATTCTTACCAGTGTCATAGGCTCAATGATTTGTTCCTTTTCGGGGGGCTAATCTATTGGATATGATTCTGGATGTCAACAAGATTTGCCGGAAAGGATCTTTTCATAAAGCCCCATGACGTTATGGGCCATGATGTCCCAATGTTGGTCCTGCGCGACCCGATGTGCGTTGATCCCCATTTCGATTCTTTTTTCCCGATCAAGCAGTAACAGTATTCTGCGGCCGACGGCATCGACGTCTTCCCGATCGACGACGAAACCATTGACGCCTTCCTGAACCAGATCCTTTGCGCCCACATGGGAGCTGACAATGACAGGCAACGCCGCCGCCATAGCCTCAAGCACCGTCATTCCAAAGGTATCAAAAGAAGAAAGCATGGCATAAAAATCAGCGGCCAGATAAACCTCTTCCATCTTTTCCTTTCGGATTCCCGCAAAGCGAATCTCATCGTCGAGACCGGCATTTTTCGCCATAGTCTTGTATTTGTTCTGGTCTCCCTTGCCGACGATGAGCAATTTCAGGGGCCTTTCATGGGGGATGGCTTTTATTCTGCTCAGGGCGGAGATCACTTGATCCAACCCCTTCAACTCAAAGTTCATGCCGACGAAAAGGAGCACCGTATCCATTTCCTGAAGACCAAATTGCCTGCGGATGTTCGCTCGGCATTGGCTGCGATCGAGCCGCGCGAACCCCGACATATCCACACCGGGATGGAGGATCTCAACGCGACCTGCAACGTGCGGATATTCGGCAATAAACCTGTCTCTGGCAATGCTTGAGACGGGCAGAAACAGAGTCTTGTCATTATTGAGCACCATCGCCCTTTCCACCCCGATGGTTGCCCGATCGAACAAACTGAGAAAACGCTTTTGGCGGATGTCCCGCACCCAGAGACGATGGGGAATGCTATGCAAAGAAACGATATCGGCATGAAAGAGTCGATCATGGGAGTGAACAATGTCAAATCCCATTCTTTCAATTTTACGCTGAGCAAACCAGGCAAAACTAACAGTAGTGAGGTACTTTGGAAAAGAGACGATAGGAATTTTGTGGAACCGGATCAGATCGGAGTGTTTCTCCCACTGATTGGCAAACACATGCATCTCGCAGGGAAAGTCCCGGGCGATGCGTTCCGTTAATTCGACAACAAATTTCTCTCCCCCGCCCACCAAGCCGTATTTGGGGATGACAACTGCGATTTTGGGAGTTCCGGTTTTCATAAAGCGGAAAACCCCAGTTTTTTACATTGCGATTCAACAACGGCCCAGACCTCGTCGACCGCCAATTCTTCCAGACAATGGCTGACCTCTGACCCATCGCACCCTTTCTGACGACAGGGAACGCAGGATAAATCTTTCTGAACAATGGCATGCCGGCTTCCCGTGGGCGCCCAGGATACCGGTGCCGACGGCCCAAAGATGATGACGGTGGGCGTACCGACCGCGGCAGCAATATGCATGCCCGCACTGTCCGCACCGATGAATAGTTGACAGGACTGGATGAGGGCCGCCAATTCCCCTAAAGACGTCCTGCCGGCCAGATTAAACACCTGCCGGCCCCTGCCCGCATAGCCCTCGCACCGGTCGACCAGGTCCTTCGCCCTTACAGATTCATCCTGTGAACCCGTAATCACAATAGAGATGCGATATTCTGATATCATCCGATGGATCAATCGGATGTATTTGTCTGCGCTCCATTCTTTATAACGCCACAACGAAAAAGGTTGGATCGCGATGATCGGCCACTCCGAAGGAATGCCTTCTTTCTTCAGCATATGGGCTGCCTTTTTCTGCATCTCAGGCGTGACGTGCATTTTCGGCCCCTCATGGGCGATCGTCAAGCCATCGGCCTGGAGAAGACTGAAATAATAGGTCGCGACATGCATCGACGCACGATAGTCTAATCGATAGAGCCGGGTAAAGAGCCTGTTTCGCCAGAAACCTTCAGGGTCAAAAAAACCGACCCGCTTTTTCGCTCCCGTAAGAAAAGCCAGAACGGCCCCGCGCGTCCCGGTCCGGAAGTCAAAGACCAGATCAAAATGATAGTTCCGGACCAGCGAGAAAAAAGTCCATTGATAACGGAGTTCATGAAGAAACGACCGATGATCCTGATTGACGGCCACGGCATCGTCCACCCAGGGAATATGCTGGATCAAGTCTTTCGCTTTTTCCCGGACCGCAACAATAATTTTTGCCTTCGGGAAATGTTCTCGAACGGCGCGAAAGGCCGGAATCGATAAAACGACATCGCCGATGTCACCCAATTGAATGAGCAGGATATTTTGATGGTCTTGCTGCACCGATGGATCTCCAAAACAGACATTGTCATTCCAGGCTGCGCTGGAATCTTTTTTGATGGTCTCGGTTCCCATCTGTGCGGGAACGATGTTTATTGTTGTGATGCCTAATGCCCCTAATGCGGAATCGACGAGCGCAACGGCGCAAACAAAGCCTCACGGAAGGCTTCCCGTGAGCAGGTCCCGGCATACTTTAATGACATCACCCGAAACTGATCCCATTCGGCTTGATTCAGTGAAACCACATCCCTCATGCGTTGTCGTAATTCATGGACATCATTCGTCTGAAAAAGCAACCCCAGATGATGGTCGCGAACCCGTCTCGCCAAAAGACCTTCATCGGAAACAATGACCATTTTTCCCGCAGCGGCGGCGCGCGACAAGACGCCGCTTGAACCGTAATGGTGAATATAAGGCAGCAGAACACCATCGGCGGCGCAAAAACACAGGCGTTCTTCCTCGTCGGACACATAGCGGTTTATTAGCTTTACCATTCCTCTGCTTTCGAGTGCAGCGAGTTTTTCCAGCAAACGGGGATCATGACTGATCTTGCCCGCGCACAATAAAAATATTCGGGAATCCGACGCCGATGCCTCCAGCGCCTCAACGACCAGATGCAAGCCCTTCCGCTGGTCTTCCATCCCGTAATGAAGAAACACGACCTTATGCAGCGGAATATCGAGAGCTTTTCTGGTGTCTGCGGAGCGAAGGGAATAATCCCCGGACCAGGGGTCCGGTAAAAAATGAAACAGGCCCTCCTGCTCATTTTTTTGAGACGAAAACAAGTACTCGTCCACGAGATAAATATGCCGGAACCATCCTTGCTCGCAGAGACGCCGGAAGCCAACGGCTTTCATGATATTCCCGATTGGCCAGCGGGGCGCCGTCAGAAATCTTGGCCGGAAATACACACCACTGAGACGTCCTTTCAACGCATGCGGCGGGAAAAGCCCCATCGCAGCACGTCTCAGGAGATTGGAGGCAATCTCATCGAACTCATTCAAAAACACCTGATTTGCCTGACAGATCCTCTGGGATTCCTCCAGGGACTTTAATTTGCTCCCTCCCCGCCATTGACCCTCCTCATTAAAAGCAGAGAGGATCGAAACCTCCGGCAATACAGCGGCAAGCTGCTCTTCAATGATATCCTTTGCTCCGGGTCTGAAATCGACGGCCCACGTTATTTTATATCCCAGCTCAAGAAAATCTTCGGTGATATATCGCAACCACGTGAGGCGATGCCCGACCAGCCCCGGTTCAAAAATCAAAATATCTGTATCTGATCCCGATGGTTTCATGAAAATGGGCATTACCTGCCGCGGTCACGAATGTCCGCCTGCCGGCAGAGTTCCGCCAGCTTGGCATATTTAAAAAATTTATTGACGGCGTCGGTCGCGGCCAGCGTCAACCCCTGGGGACCGTCGAGGATGCCCAGACGCAAAAGGTAATCCTGTAAAAAAGTAAAAGAGGCGTGAGGCATCGCCGACCAGGCGGTCGCCCGCCGACCAGCGGCAAAGGCTTCCTGGGCGCCAAGCGTTGAATATTTATCGATTTTGTGGAGCAGGCGGCTCAGACGACTTTCCGTATAGTGCTCGATGGGACAATCCAAAGGTTCAATGACGCCCGTCACCCTGACAGCTTCATGAATGGTCGCCTCGGTCATGCACCCAAGGTTTTTTTGAAAAAGCCGGATGATCCGGTCGGGCCACCATCCGGCATGCCTGATCCAGCGGCCCTGGAAAAAGTTTTTCCTGGGGAAACTGTATCCGGCAACCGGCAGCGCCGGGTTCGCGACAATATCCCTGATTTTTGCCGCCGTTTCAGGGGGAATCCGTTCGTCGGCGTCCAGAACAAGCACCCAGGGCAGGCGACACTGATCAATGGCAAACTGTTTCTGCGCCCCGAATCCCTTTCGCCAGGGCTCCAGGAAAACCTCGCAGCCGAAATCGTGCGCAATCCGGACGGTATCATCCGTACTGCCCGAATCGACAACAACAACCTGCTCAGCGAAGGCAACACTCTTCAGGCAATCCTCCAGATTGTCCTCTTCATTATGCGTGATAACAGCTACGGAAAGGGATAATTTAAGTCTCTTGGATATTGTGCTTCCCATAATTGACCTACAAAGGATGATTGACTCTTCCTAGCCATTTACCACACTTATTCCTCAATTAAAATGATGAATTTCCGACGATGGCATGGTAAGAGAAGCTCTCAAAGACGAAATAACAACCAGCTTTATCGGACGACCCGGAATGTTAAAGATCGCTCAGTCCATATCTGACTTACGACAGACAAAATTCGTCAATCATTTACCTCCATGGTTGAATAATGCCATTGTGGCTCTGATTGCCCTTTTTATCTTCGTCATTCCTTTTCATTATAACACCGCCATTCAGGAGATCTGTTTTTACATGGCGCTGGCCCTTGCATCGTTCCTGGTCGCTCTCCGGAAGGCGCCCTTTTCACTGAAATCGCCCCTGACCAACCCCCTGGCCTTATTCGTCATCTGGGCCTTTATCGGTCTTTTTTTTGCCCTGAATAAGGAGAACAGCATCATCGATTTTTACGGGCATCTGATCAAATATATCATCCTCTTTTACCTGATCATCAATTTTTTCGGCACCAAAGGAAGGTTCCTGCTCCTGGTCTGGTCTTTGATCATTTCGACAGCCCTGTTCGCCGCCGGGCTGATGATTTATTTTTACGGGGTGTTGGGCAATCCATTATCCATGCGGCTGCTTTCCATTGATATTCCCGTCAACATACTCAGCGTCATCATGGTTTTTCCCATTGTTCTTGCCGCGAACCAGGTGTTCAGAACGCGATCTCTAAGCATTCAGGTGGTTCTGCTGTTCAGCCTTTCGGTGATCACCATGGCCATCTTTCTTACGGCAAGCCGTTTTTCCGTGGCCGTCACGTTGTTGTCCCTCGTGATATTATTGATAAACCATAAAAGAAAGGCCGCCCTCCTGATCATTCTCATCGCGGCCATGACCATGTTCTTTCCCGTGAAATCAAGGCTGTTGACAAGCAATCTCCTGGACAGCATCAAAAAGGACCCGCGGAATTTCTTATCCTATCCGTTCATAGAAATGATCAAGGACCGCCCTGTCACCGGAATCGGTTTTGGACTGGACACCTACGCAGACAAAAAAATCGTCGCAAAATACAACGCCATGCTTGACGAAAGGCACCGGCTGCAAGAGCCCTGGATCTCATCTTTCAACTATCCCCACAATATCTACCTTGATATCGCCGCCCGCCTCGGCCTGGTCGGACTCCTGATTTTTTTCTATTTCGTTTTTAACTATTTTCACATGGGGTGGCGGATCATGCGGCGCAGTCGCGATGATTTTCTCAGAAGCTGGTCGCTCGGTCTGATGACTTCATTTTTCGCGCTGCTGGTGATCGGGGTGTTCGAGAGTTTCCTGGGCTTTTCGATTTCCATTGTTCTTTATATCCAGGGCGCCATGATGATCATCCTCTGGCGTCTCCATGGCCGGGAGCAAGCTATCGGGGCGCCGATTTGAAAAACGTACCCGCCATACCGCCCTTCAAAACTTTTTCTGCAGATAGGCCACGGTCTTGCGCCAGTGGGATGGCGCGAACCAGTCGGGTTTCAGTACCTTGACGGGCAGTTCCCGGTGTTCCAGCAGGATCGAGCAGTCGATCGGCGCATCTTCCAGCGCCAGCGATACGGCCAGGTAACGTTCCATCAACACAGCCGGCGCGCGCCAGTTATGCCGGTGATACCCCTCTACCTTTCCCGACTCCATGACCGCCGCCTGGAACGTCATGAGCCGGTCGAACATGGCCGACGGCATGAGCAGGCTGTGGCAGATAGGAAAGCAATCCTTCGCGACCAGACGTTCCAGCTTGTGGTCGGTCTGATAGAAATCGTTGTAGTCCTTAAGGACCAATTTGATGCAGTTCCATGGAGAATCGGCTCTTCCATCCACCTTCTCGCGCCGGTAGGGATTCATGATGATGGCCTGGTCCCAGAGCTGACGAAATGTAAAATACTGAAAAGAGAAGATGATCTCCCCGCTGGAGTCATTCAGCCGCTTCTGCATGGTCTGCGTGAAATCCACCGTCAAGACGTGGTCGTACTCGATGAACCCGATGTAGTCATAGTCCCTGTGGACGCCGTTCTTGTAGAGATGCCACATGACGCTGTTCTCGCAGTAGCCCTTTTCCTGCAGGTCGGGCCGGAATATGGGGAAATCGTGCTCGACGAAGATATCGTAGGGCAGACGGTTGTCCCCCATCTCCTGCGGGTACCTGTCGTTCACCTTCACGAAGGTGAAATTGTCCGGGTTCCACGTACGGTCGACGGAATAGTGGTCGTCGTATAGATTTCTGAAAAAAGTCACGAAGATCTTCCACCGGGTCACGTCCTTCTCCTCCTCATCAGTTGTCTTTCACTGCCATCAGGAAGATCTCCTCCCCGACTTCGTCGTCTTTTTCCCCGAAAAAACGGTAATAGGCCAGAAGTTTCAGGTAAGATGCCTCTACCCATTTTGTAAATTCCCGCCGCTTCTTCCCGGCGGCGTTTTCCTTCCGTTCGATGCTGACCCGCAGGGCGCCCCCCTCGGCGTACCCCGGCACGCACCAGCTATCGACAGACCGGAACCCGGCCCTGACCGCGCATTCCTTCAGATTTCTTTTCGTGAACAGGTGCAGGTGCCGTGGCGGATCCAGGAGCGAACAGTTCCTGCCGAACCTGCCGTAAACGAGAGATCGGATGTTCGGTGTCGCCAGGACCATTCGCCCGCCGGGCTTCAGCACACGGAGGCATTCCTGGATGAGAGAAATGGGATCGTGCACGTGCTCGATCACGTGGTTCATGGTGATGGCGTCAAAGGAATGGTCGGGGAACCGGTGGTTTTCCATCTCACCCTCATGGACTTCCAGTCCCTGTTGGGCGCGGGCAGACGCCGCGGCCTCGGCATCCACCTCCAGCCCCTCCCCGTTCCATCCCCGGCGAATCAGCCTCGCCAGCAGGTCGCCTTTTCCGCAGCCCACATCGAGCAGTCTGTTTCCCCGGGGCCCCTCACCGAGAAACATGTAGTCGATCTTTTTTCGCCATTCCTTCTCGATCTTCCGCATCCCCACTGCATGTTCAAAGAGCTTGTAGAGGGGCTTGTGGATCTTGAGGAGAAGGAAGTTGAACCAGTCTATTTTTCGGGCGTCCTCCGGCACGTAATCCAGGTGGGTGAAGTAAACCCGGTAGGCCTTCCACAGGTCTTCCGGCGAGGGCATCGGGTCCAGCCAGACCAGGCCGCAGTCCGTGTTCGGACATTGTTTTAGATTCCATTCCCCGGGGGCGCCGGCCCACGGGTCGGACAGACCCGTATGGAGGAGGACGCCCGAAGCGCCGCACAGGTAGCAGGACGGCGCCGCAACAGTGGCGATGATCTCCCTTGAGGTGGTACTGTCTGTCATCCTACCGCCCTTAACATAGTGAAAAAGTTTTGCATCACCGTTGAAAAATGGTCCGCAAGCGGCGAAGCCATTTCTCAACGGTCTCAGTGAATGATTTGAGTCAGCGACTGTCGCTTGGTTTCATATCATGTCTCAAGCTCGGATGAAATATTAAATCCTTGCTTTTCCCCATGAAGTCCGATACACATTTAGCGAAGTAATCGTCTTTGCCAATAAACCCAAAAATCACGCATAGATAAGGTCAATTACCCGTAATGGTTGACGCATCGCCGGATATCCAAAAAAATTGGACCGTCTTTATCATGTGCCATAACGTCATCTGGGACGACCTGTATGCCCATGATCCCGGATTTGACGGCAGGCACTATAGTTTCATGAACCTGGGACGGCAGGATATAAAATATAATTCCCATAGAGGCTATAAAATCATCCGTGAACAGGATTACCCCATATGGCTCGATTTGCCCCACTATGCCGAGTTGACGGGACTGTACTGCATTTACAAGAATCGTCTCCATGACGGTCTGGATTACATCGGCTTCTCTCATTACGACAAGGAACATCGACTCATCGGCGACGGCAGCCACAGGAACATGCAGGAACTGGAGGCACTCCGGCTGGAGGCGGAGATGGAGCGGCGTGTCCTTTCGGGCAGCAGGACGAATCTCACGGCATTGATTGAAGCGGAAATCATGCGCCGAGGGGATGTTCACATCTCCCTGGAAAGCCATGACGTTCAGAAAATCTATGATCAGCGGATCACCATGGATGAAAGATTTCCCGATATGATTGACGGCGACGGCATCAATTGCATCGACCGGATTTTACAAGACTATAATGATTTTTTTGGGACCCGGTACACCTGGGAAAATCTGAGAAAGTGCGATTATCTGAACATGTGCGATTGTTTTGTCACGCCCGTCCGGCTCTTTGAGAAACTGATGACCTTCCTCTGCCCCATCATCGAAAGCGGAAGGCTCGACATTTTTGACAGTGAGAGGAAACACCGGCTTCAGGGAAATCTTCTTGAACGCTACGCCGCCGTTTTTTTTGCCCTGGAACCCATTGAAAAGGCGGACCTGTCAACGGTGCACCAGTTCTGGCGAAAAGTCCGTCCCGGATTTCTGAAAAAAATCCTTTCCGGACTCAGCCTTTGAGATTTTTGCATAACTGGTGAAAAATGGTTCGCAAGCGGCGAATCAAAGATTTTTCGACTTTCCAGAAATTAGACTGATTTATGGATTTCAATCCTATTCAAGCCCGATCATCTCTGTAGCGAAAAAGATTTTGAGCCGCGGTGAGGCCATTTTTCAAAGGTCTCCCTTTGGAAATCGCTGTTTGCCATTTCAATCAAGTCATGAGGTTTCTCAGAAAATTCTTGAGATTCCCGAATCTTTTTTTCCTTTCCGGGCGGTTGTATTCCTCCAGAGGTGAGGCGTTTTCGCAATAGCGGCACAGGATGTCATAGGAGTCATCGTCGAGCCCATTCTGCACGCGTTGGAAGGACTCGCTGTGAAACAGATCGCTGTAATCCGATGAGGTCAGGTTCCCCAGCACATGCCGCAGTCTATAATCCATGCAGCACAGGACGACATCCCCGTTCGGAAGCAAAACGTTATGGTCCAGGGAGTCGCCGCAGGAGCGGCACAGGATCGGTCCTTTCAGGCGTTTCGGCGCCCGGACATTTGCCAGGTTCCCCGCTCGAGACATCATGCGAGTGCGGGAAACGCACCTCCCCAGGACCTTTTTGACCGCCGCCGGCAGCGTTCCCATGGTCATGAACTCACAATTCCGTATCCCGCTCCTGATGATTTTATCCAGCTTTTTTAAGTATTCATCGTTGACGTCGATCTTTGAGTATCTTTCCCTGTCCGGGAGGTGGACCACAAAGCGAAGGAAGGGGACGGATTTTATTTTTTCAATATCTCTTTCACCCAAGCCGACAGTGGTCGTAAAGGCGGTCACCTCAAAGCCTCGATCATGGGCATGAAGCAGCATCTCCGTGCAATTGTCATTCAACCAGGGTTCCGCCATCCCGGAAAAATGAATAATGGTTTCTCTTGGGACTTTATTCAGAACTTTCTGGTAGGTTTCGAAGGTCATTTTATTGACGCCGTCACGGCTGCGATAGGCGCTCACCAGCTTATCCTGGGGGCAATAATCGCACCGGACCCTGCAGCCGACGGTTGTTGTAATATCCATGGCGCTCATAACGGCCTGTCCATATATTCAGTCGCCTGCAGCGTGTTTTTCAACAGCATCGCAATGGTCATGGGTCCCACCCCGCCCGGGACTGGGGTGATATGGGAAGCCTTCCTGGACACCTCTGAAAAGGCCACATCCCCCACGAGCCCGCCGTCTGTGCGGCGATTCACGCCCACGTCGATGACGACCGCCCCTTCCCGGACCATATCGGCACGGATCATTTCCGCTTTTCCCGCCGCTGCCACGAGGATTTCCGCCCGACGGGTCACCTCTGGAAGATTGTTTGTCCGGGTGTGGCAAATCGTGATGGTGGCATGACGGGCCAGGAGCATCAACGCCAGGGGCTTCCCCACGATATTGCTCCGTCCCACGATCACCGCCTCCTTTCCTTCCATGACAATCCCGTAACGATCCAGCAGGGCGATGATGCCCGAGGGGGTACAGGCCCGGTGGAGGGGATTGCCGGAAAAGAGATGACCCACGTTGTAAGGATGAAAACCGTCCACATCCTTTTGGGGATCAATGGCTTCGATAACCGCATCGGGCCGGATGTGACCGGGAAGAGGCAACTGCACCAGGATGCCGTGGATTTTCCGGTCATCGTTGAGATTATGAATCCGTTTCAGGATGTCCCGCTCGGCCGTTTCTGCCGGAAGCCTGAACACGCGGGAAAGAAAGCCTGCTTCCTGACAGGCCTTTTCCTTGCCGCCGACATAAATCCGTGAGGCCGGATTCTCTCCCACAAGAATGACGGCCAGCCCCGGGACAATGCCCTTCTCTGCTTTAAGCCGAAGGGCGTCCCGCTTCAATTCCGACCGGATTTCGCGCGAGATGGCTTTGCCGTCGATGATGACTGCCATAAGGCCTTCAGGATTAAAGTCCACCCGAACACTCATGGAGTGTCAGGGGAGACGGTTTTCAGATGTGGTTTACTTGGACTGGTATTCCTTAATAATCTTAATCAGTTTCGAGACCTCCTCCGAGGGAAGCTTCCCCTTATAGATGTAGCGGCAGATCCGATTTTTGTCCAAAACGATCATATTGGAGTTCTTGTTCTGGAGACCCCAAAGATTGAGGAGTGTGTAATCGGTATCCATAAGGATAATAGCCTGGGGATTCTTTTTCTGCTTGCTCTCAATGCCCATCTTCAGGACGGCATTGGGAACCCAGGACCCCTTCATATTCACGACCCCCAACCCCTTATAGCCATGCTCCCGGTCCAGGCCGGGCTCGGTTCGTAGGGCATCTTCCACGTGCACATTGAGGTCCTTGTTGGAATAATCCGTATAGAGGAAGGAGATTACTTTATCCTTCAGAACTGGTGTATTGAAGTTAAAGACCTTCCCCAAGGAATCGGACAGGCTGAAGTCAGGCGCCTTGTCTCCTACCTTCAGCTCCGCCGCCATTGCACCCGAAACACCAAACAACAGGATCATCAAAACTGCCAAAAATATCTTTTTCATTACGATCTCCTTTAATTGATTTATTTGATCTACTATGGCGTATTGTTGTGCACTATAACCAAAAAAAGGCCGGCGGGCAAGCAAAAACAGCAAGTCGCATTTATCGGTTGAAGACCGCTTGCTGCTGTGTTAAGGTACATCAAAATATCAGGAGGTTACAGACCGCAATGAACCTGGGACGAATGCTTGAGGAAAGTTGCCGCCAATATCCGGACCATGTGGCTGTTATTTATGAGAACCTGAAACTGACATATACAGAGTTGAACCGGGATGTAAACGCCCTTGGAAATCATTTGAAAAGCTTGGGAATACAGAAAGGGGACAAGGTTGCCCTGATGCTTCCCAATTGCCCCGAATTTGTCATTTCCTATTTTGCCATTCTGAAGATCGGCGCTGTGGTGGTGACGCTCAACGCAATGTCAACGGCTTATGAGCTTCATTATCTCTTGGGCAACAGTGACGCTAAAGCCCTCATCACGACCGTATCTCTGGAAAAGCGTTTTGAAGAAATCAAAGCGGATCTGCCATTATGCCGGCACCTCATTGCCACCGGTGGCCTACAGAATAACTCTCCTTTCCGTGAAGCCCTGACAAAAAATTCCGCTGATTTGGATATCCCCGTCATCGGTGAGGAAGACCCGGCGGTGATGATCTATACCTCGGGACTCACTGGGAAACCCCTGGGTGCTGTCCTGACCCATCACAATCTCCTGAGCCAGTCGACCCTGTTGAAATCCGAGGTCGATGGAACGGATAAAGACCGATGCCTGGCCGTCATCCCCTTTTTTCATTCTTTCGGCGCTTGCGCCAATATGGTCAATCCCCTGCGGATTGGCGCCAGTATGGTGTTAATGGACCGTTTCACGCTGGACAGCATTTTCAGCACGATAGAAAAGGAAAAGGTAACCTACGTCGCCGCTGTACCGAGGCTTTTTCTGGGGATGATTTTTCATGATAAGGCCGATTCCTATAATATCCGCTCTCTGCGGTTCGGTATGACCGGCGGGTCGGCCATGGCGCCGGAGTTTTTCCCGCTGTTCAGGGAAAAGTTCGGCGTCATCCTCACGGAAGGCTACGGTCTGACGGAAGCTTCCCCGATTTGCACAGTCGGCCGACTGGACATGCCGCTTAAACCGGGATCCATCGGCGTTCCCGTCCCCGGCGCCCAGGCAAGGGTTGTGGATGACAGTGGCTGCGAACTTCCGCGGGGGGAGGTGGGTGAACTCATCTTCAAAGGTGAGAACGTGATGAAGGGCTATTATAAGGATGAAGTCATGACCGCTCAAGTCATTAAAGACGGCTGGCTTTACACCGGTGATCTGGCCAGGATCGATGGGGACGGTTATATCTTTCTCACGGGCCGTAAAAAGAGGATGGTCATCACCAGCGGCTTTAACGTCTATCCGCGGGAGGTGGAAATCGTTCTGGAAATGCATCCCGCTGTCAAGAAGGCTCTGATTGTCAGCAAACCCGACCTGATGCGGGGGGAAATTGTCAAGGCCTTCATTGTGAGCAAACCGGGCATGTCAACGGATGAGAAGGCGATCATGAAGCACTGCCGGACCTACCTGTCTTCTTACAAGATTCCGCGGGAAATCGAATTCGTGGAAAAACTTGAAGAATAAAAATACTCTTTAAAAATGGGTCTGCCGCGGCAGACCCATTTTTAAAGAGAGCTCCTTCATAAAAGGACTTTTCTCAACCCATCCACATCACGCCTTTTTCCGTTTTTCCATTTCGTCAGCCTTGAGTTGTTTGCGCAGGATCTTGCCGACGTTCGTTTTGGGCAGTTCCTTGCGGAATTCCACTTCCGTGGGCAGCTTGAAGGCAGCAAGCTTCGTCTTGCCGAATTCAATCATTTCCTCCTGGGTGGCCTTTTCCCCTTCCTTAAGCACGATGAAAAGTTTGACGTTCTCGCCGCGCTTCGGATCGGGAATCCCGATCGAGCAGGCCTCCTGAACCTTGGGATGATCGTAGTAAACCTCATCGATATCACGTGGATAGACGTTAAAGCCGCCGGAGATGATCATGTCCTTCTTCCGGTCGACGATATAGAAATAGCCGTCTTCATCCATGGTGGCGATATCGCCGGTGTAGATCCAGCCGTCCTTGAGGGTATTGGCCGTTTCCTCCGGCATCCCCCTGTATCCTTTCATGATCTGAGGGCCTTTGACGATCAGCTCGCCTCGCTCGCCAATGGGCATATCTTTGACGCCGTCTTCCAGATCCACAATGCGGGCAAGGGTATCCGTGATCGGCAGGCCGACGCTGCCCACCTTCCGGGCGCCACCGGCAAAGGGGTTGACATGGGTCACCGGCGTTGTTTCCGTCATCCCGAATCCTTCGACGATAACCGCACCGGTGGCTTTTTCAAAATCGTGGATGACCTCTACCGGCAGAGGCGCGCTTCCTGAAAAGGCCCCTTTAATACAGCTCATGTCTGTCTTCTTCAGATCGGGATGATTGAGCATGCCGATATACATGGTGGGCACCAGGGGGGCGAAGGTCGGCCGGAAATTCCGGATGTTCTCTAACAGAGGTTCCGGCTGCGGCCGCGGGACCAGGACTTGGGAAAATCCCATGTGGATGGAAAAGTTCATGGACACGGACAGACCAAAAACATGGAAATAGGGCAGGGCGCCCAACATGATCTCCGTCCCTTTGTTGAATGCGGGAAACCAGGCTTCCAACTGCTGAACCTGCTTGCTTAGATTGGCGTGGGTCAGCATGACGCCTTTGGAGACGCCGGTGGTGCCCCCGGTATACTGATACATGGCCACATCTTCAAAACCGATTTTGACGGCGGGCGGATTGGGTGCATATTTCGCGATGCAGTCCTTCCATTTGAAGACATTGATTGCCGGATTGACATCCGCCGCCAGCTTCTTTTTTTTGGCCACGAGCGGAAAAAGGAGATTTTTCGGGAAAGGCAGATAATCGCCGATAGAGGTATAGACGATCTGCTGGATCTTTGTTTTGGGCCGCAGGTTGATCATCCGGTTCCCCAGGAGATCCAATGTGATCAGGACTTTTGAACCGGAATCATTGAACTGATGATCCAGTTCCGGGTCGGAATAGAGGGGATTGTTCATGACCACAATCCCGCCTACTTTCAGAATGGCATAATAAGCGACCACACAGGGAATCGTGTTGGGCAGAAGAATGGCCACAGCATCTCCCTGCTTCACCCCGAAAGCGGTCAGACAGGCGGCAAAACGGTCCACCATGTCTTTCAACTGCCGGAAGCTAAGGGTAAATCCCTGAAAGATCAACGCTGTTCTTTCGGGAAATTTCTTTGCTGTCCGGTCCAGGATGTCCGGCATACAGATTTCCTCATACCGGATAGTTTCCGGTACTCCTTTTTCGTAAGATTTCAACCACGGTTTGCTCTGATAGATACTTTCTCCTGCCATCGTCTTTACACTCCTTTCTGGTTGTGATGATGATATGAATAGAATAACCGATTATGGAAGCTTAACTTTATTCGAGCGCTGAAAAGGGTTTGAAACGGCAAAGCAAAATTCTCTTTTGCCAGTGATATACGACAAAAGTTCCCGAATTGCCATAAAAAAAGCCCCGGTCCGAAGATCCGGGGCTTTTTGATACTGATTCACAAAAATACTTACGAAGCCGGTTGTGCGGGCTTTGCCAGATCGGCCGGCGCTTCACAGACCTGCACCGGTTCCTTCTCTTCTTCGAGACCCATGGCCTTCCAGACGATCTCCGCGATGTCCAGAGAGGTCATTTTCTCTTCCATGCTGTGCGCCTTAAGGCCATCGCTCATCATGGTCAGGCAGAAGGGGCAACCCACCGCGATGGTATCCGCTTTGACGTCCATGGCCTGTTTGGCCCGGGCGTCATTGATCTTCTCGCCGTGCTCTTCCATCCACATCCGGGCGCCGCCGGCGCCACAGCAGAAACTCTTGCTCAAGTTTCTTTCCATCTCCACCAGCCTTACGCCGGGAACGGCGCCGAGGATCTTCCTCGGCTGTTCGTAGACGTTGTTATACCGGCCAAGGAAGCAGGAGTCATGATAGGTAAATGCCCCCGGAACGGGTTTCTTGAAGGTGATCTTACCCTGGGCCATCAGGTCGGCAATGATCTCCGTATGGTGATAAACCTCGAAATTACCGCCGAAGTTAGGATAATCCTTTTTCAAGGCATTGTAGCCGTGCGGACAGGTCGCAATGATCTTCTTGACGCTATAGCCGTTCATGGCGTCGATATTCATCTGGGCGAGTGTCTGATAGAGATACTCATTACCGCCCCGCATGGCCGAATCGCCGCAGCAGCTCTCTTCCGTACCGAGGATGCCGAAGCTGACGCCCGCCGCCTGGAGGATCTTGGCAAAAGCCACGGTGACCTTTTTACCCCGGTCGTCAAATGATCCGGCGCAGCCCACGTAGAACAGATATTCCACATTGGGATCCTCCGCCAGCGTCTTGACGCCCAGTTCCTTGGCCCAATCCGCCCGGAGGTGGGAACCCACGCCCCAGGGGTTGGAGTTGTTTTCCATATTCCGGTAGGCCAGCTGGAGTTCCGGAGCAAAATCCGCTTCCGTCAGGACCTTGTACTGCCTCATATTGATGATCTTGGGTACGTGTTCGATCGAGGATGAGCAGTTTTCCATGCAGTACATACAATTTGTACAGGCCCAGAGTTCATCCAGATTGATGACCTCGCCCACCATCGTTTTTTCCGCAGGCGGTTCGGCACCTGCGGGCGTCATTGCCTCGTCAACGAGGGCATCGACTTTGTCTACCAGCTTCAGCAGGGCGTTTCTCTCCAGCGGCTTGCCTTCCGTATCGACGGATGCCGCCTTCTTTGCCGCAATCGCGGCCGGTCCCTTTTCCAGCCAGTAGGTCTTCAGATCCTGAACCATCTTCTTCGGGGAAAGCGGTTTCCCCGTTAAATAGGCCGGGCAGCCGTCCTGACACCGACCGCAGCGGGTACAAGCATCGGCATCAAAGATCTGCTTCCAGGTGAATTCTCCCAACTGACCCACACCGAAGGATTCGGCATTTTCAAAATCCCGGATCGGTTCGATCGTTCCCACCGGCTTCATGTTTTGCATGAAGTGGTTGGCCGATGTAGTGATGATGTGCATCAGCCTTGAATAGGGAATGTAGGCGATGAATCCGAGGGCTAAGAAGGTGTGAATCCACCAGGTGAATTTATGCATGATTTTGGCGGTAACCGGATTGACCCCCGCAAAAGCCTTTGCCAGGGTCCAGCCGACAAAGGACCACACTTCCCAAGGGGTAAACTGCCAGGTCACACTGATCCGGAGTGCCTCGATGATAAAACCGGTGAGGATGATACCGGCCAGCAGAAGCAGGACGATCGCATCATCGGGTGTGTTATCGGGCGCCCCTTTATAGCCCAGACGGTCCGGTTTGGTCAGATAACGCCGGTCAATGGCCAGGAAGACGCCTATTAGGACGGCCAGGCCGAAGAGGTCCATGAGAAATGAGAAGATCAGATAGAATTTGCCGGTGAGAAAGGGCACGCCCAGAGGTTCCGCCACATGGAATTCCGTGGCGTCAAAGGCCGCTCCGAAGATGAGAACCAGAAAACCGAAAAAGATCAGGCCGTGCATGATGCCGGGATAAATATCCTTGAATGTCTTGATCTGAAGCAAACCGTCCCGTAGGAGGAGCTTGATCCGCTCATTTCTGTTGTCCCAGCGGATTTCGGGCTTGCCCATGGCGGTCCACATCTGCCACCGCCGGTAAACGCCGTAAGCAAAGATGGCCATGGCTAGGGCGGTGAAGAGAAAAAGAAGCGCCTCAAAATGCTCGGCATTCCAGAAAACTTCTCTTCCCTCGTGGCCAACTGAAAATTTTGATAGTTCCATAACGCCTCCCTCAAAAAACAGGGGGCGGTTACCCCCGCCCCCTGTTACAGACTCATTTCATTATGCAAGCAACTTCCTGACTTCACCGGTCAATGCGGGAACAACCTTGAAGAGGTCATCCACGATGCCATAGTCGGCCCTCTGGAAGATCGGTGCCTCCGCATCCTTGTTGATGGCGACGATATATTTCGATGAACTCATCCCGGCCAGATGCTGAATGGCGCCGGAAATCCCACAGGCGATATAGAGATTCGGAGAGACGACCTTTCCGGTCTGCCCCACCTGATCGGACTGGGGCCGCCAGCCCGCGTCAACGGCTGCTCTCGATGCGCCAACCGCGGCGCTCAGAAGCTTTGCCAGCTCTTCGAGGATGGCGTATCCTTCGGGGCCTTTCATGCCGCGGCCGCCGGAAACAATGATGTTGGCTTCCGACACATCGATCTTGCCCGCCGCTTCCTTCTGCACTTCCAGGACTTTGGTTTTCAGTTGCGCCGCATCCAATGCCGGATCAAATTTGACCACGGCGCCCGCCTTGGCGTTCTCCACGATGGTAAACACATTGGGTCTCAGCGAGGCCATCTGGGGTGTTCCCGTGACAACCACTTCGCCGAAGCACTTGCCTGCGTACATGGGCCGGATGGCGAGCAGTTTGCCGTCGGCGATTTTGACGTCTGTGCAGTCCGTGGCCATACCGGTGGCCAGTTTGCCCACCAGCCGGGCGGACAGGTCTTTCCCCTGTGTGGATGCGCCCAGCAGCAGGATCGAAGGATCATTATCCTTCACCGCTTTGGCCACGGCGGCCGCATGGGCGTCCGTCGTATAGGGTTCAAGGGCCGGATTATCGGCCACAAATACTTTATCCACACCATATTTTCCAAGCTCGGCAGCCATTGCTTCCACGCCGGAGCCCAACAGGACGGCAACTACCTCCTCACCGAGTTGATCCGCCAGCTTCCGCGCCGTGCTGGCCAGTTCGAAACTGACCTTGCGCAGGGCACCCTCTCTTTGTTCTGCAACTATCCATACACCTTTTGCCATGTTTTTTTCCTCCGTGATATTCTGTAATATGATGATTAAATAACCTTTGCCTCTTCCCTCAGCAGCTTAGCCAATTCTGCGGCCTTGCCTTCCGGGGTATCATCAGCACAGATAATCTTTCCGGGAGCTCTGGCCGGAGGCGGTAAGAACTTCGCAACTTTTGCCTTCGCATCTGCAGAGACACCCAGTGCTGCGGCGGTTTTCACATCCACGGGTTTCTTTCTCGCCTTCATGATCCCGGGTAGTGACGCATAGCGGGGTTCATTCAGGCCCTTGGTGGCTGTGATCACGCAGGGCAATGAGGTTTCAATCACCAACTGGGCGCCTTCGATGGGCCGAACGGCTTTTACCTTCTGACCATCGATCTCCAGTTTTGTCGCAAAGGTGACGGAAGGAATTCCCAGCAGTTCCGCCAGGACGGAACCGACCTGACCGGAGTCATCATCAATGGCCCGCTGGCCGCAGAAGATGATGTCATAGGGAATCCCTTTAATGGCAGCCGCCAGGGCGGTTGCCGTGGCATAGGCATCGGCACCATAGAGGGCCGGATCATCGATCTGAATACCCTTTTCCGCACCCATGGCCAGGGCTGTCCTGATGGTTTCCATGGTTCTTGCGGGACCGACGCAGACGATGGTCACCTCACCACCGAATTTTTCTTTCATCTTCAGGGCCTCTTCCACACCATACTCGTCATAGGGATTCATGACCCACTTGATGCCGCCCTCTTCGATCCCCGATCCGTCTCCTTTGACTTTGATCTGGGCTTCCGTATCCGGAACCTGTTTTACACATGCAACAATATTCACATCTTCCTCCTTCCCGAATGCATAACTTCATGATGCATCCAGTGTTTTAATGTTGATAACTTGAATGGTCTGATTTTAAAAGGTCCCTTGCATCCCTCCCCATCTTAAAGGAGAGGGATGCAAGGTCGTGTTTGTTTGTATTAAACCCTGTTTTTGACGATATCGTCGACTACGGAAGGATCGGCCAGGGTCGAAATATCGCCCAGCGCTTCCTTGGAAACATCGTTTGCCGCAACCTTTTTCAGGATTCTCCGCATGATCTTGCCGCTCCGGGTCTTGGGCAGACCATCGGCCCACTGGAGTTTCTCCGGGGTGGCAATGGGACCGATGAGCGTCCGGACATGGGCAACAAGCTCCTTTTTCAGTGCTTCCGACTTCTCCACGCCTGTTTTCAGGGTCACATAGGCATAGATGGACTGACCTTTCAGTTCGTGGGGATAACCGACCACGGCGGCTTCGGCGACCTTGGGATGTGCAACAAGGGCGCTTTCCACTTCCGCGGTGCCCATTCTGTGACCGGATACATTGATGACGTCGTCGATACGGCCGGTAATCTGGTAATAGCCGTCCTTGTCCCTGCGGGCGCCGTCACCGGCGGTGTAGTAACCGGGGAACTGCTCGAAGTAGGTTTCCTGGAAACGTTTGGGATCGCCGTAAACGCCGCGCATCAGGCCGGGCCACGGTTTCTTGATGACCAAAGCACCGCTGGCGACGGTCTCGTCCATCTCTTTACCCTCATCGGTGACGAGAGCCGGCCAGACGCCCATGAAAGGCACGGTGGCCATACCGGGTTTGATCGCGATGGCGCCGGGAAGCGGTGTGATCAGGATGCCGCCCGTTTCGGTCTGCCACCAGGTGTCCACGATGGGGCATTCTCCGCGGCCGATCACATTGTAGTACCAGTTCCAAGCTTCGGGGTTGATGGGCTCGCCGACGGTGCCGAGGATTCTCAGCGAGGAGATGTCGGCCTTTTTGACCCACTCGTTGCCTTCCTTCGCGACGGCGCGGATGGCGGTGGGAGCTGTATAGAAGATGTTCACCTTGTATTTTTCGACGGTCTTCCAGAAACGGCTCACATCGGGATAGTTGGGCACGCCTTCGAACATGACCGACGTGGCGCCGTTGCACAGCGGACCGTAGACAATATAACTGTGACCGGTGACCCAGCCGATGTCGGCGGTGCACCAGAAAATATCGTTTTCATGACAATCGAAAACCATCTTGTGGGTATAGGCGGCGAAAACAAGGTATCCACCGGTGGTGTGCATGACGCCCTTGGGCTTTCCGGTGGACCCGGAGGTGTAGAGGATAAAGAGGGGATCTTCCGCGTCCATCCATTCGGGCGGGCAGTCCGTGGAGGCCTTAGCCATTTCCTCATGCCACCAGAGGTCTTTCCCGGGGTTCCATTTGCAGCTGATCTTATCGCCCACGCGCTTGACGACGATCATCTTTTCCACGAAATCAAATCCCTTGATGGCGGCGTCGGCGCTGTCCTTCTGGGGAACGGCCTTGGCGCCGCGGAAGGTCCCGTCGCAGGTGACCAGAATCTTGGACCGGCTGTCTTCAATGCGGTCGCGAAGCGAATCGGAGCTGAAGCCGCCGAAGACGATGCTGTGAATGGCGCCGATGCGGGTGCAGGCCAGCATGGAAATGGCGAGCTCGGGAATCATGGGCAGGTAGATCTGGACCCGGTCGCCCTTCTTGATGCCCTGGGCCTTCAATACGTTGGCGAACTTGCAGACTTCCTCATGCATCTGCTTGTAGGTCAGCGCACGGCTCTCCTTGGGTTCATTGCCTTCCCACTGAATGGCAACCTTGTTGGCCCTTGTCTTCAGGTGCTTGTCGAGGCAGTTATAGGACACATTGAGTTTTCCGCCTTCAAAATACTTCAGATAAATGGGGCCCTTGCGGACATCAAAGTTATAATCCTCAACTTTGTCCCATTTTTTGAACCATTCCACATACTCGCCGGCAATCTCGGCCCAAAAGCCATTCGGGTCTTCAATCGACCGCTTCCAGAGCTTGTCATAGGCGTCCCGGCCGCTGATGTAGGCCATCTTTTTGATGTTTTCCGGTACCGGGTAAACATCCTTCAATTTTGCTTTTTCCGCTTCTGCCATGTTTTTTCGTACCTCCCTGTTATTTACTTTTGTGATTTTTTATTTGGAACAACCATCGATTTTTTGACGCAGAGTCTCAACAGCACCTCAGATTTGCATAATGGCTATCGGGAATTGGATTTTCCGGAGCAGCCTCCGGAGGGCCTGAATCCTGACTGAAGGCGGAAAACCGTCAGGACATGACCATGGGTCACGCCGATAGCGCCTCGCAATATATCAATCTTCCATTCATGTCAAGAAATATTTTGGGTTTAATGGCGCGTCTCTTCTGGTCTTTTTCTCCCTTTTCGTCCGGTGTTGAAAAACTCCCCGATGCTGCCGGGGTGTGTTATAAACGACACACCCAGGTGGGTCAATCCGGCTTGTTCTGTCCATGTTCTCTTTTATCGGTTGGAGACGTTGTTAAGTGGGTTATGTGGCTTTAAATTAAAGGAAATTCGCTGATAAACCGGTGAAAGCGTCCGGATGGAGGGGTTTTGGTATGACCTTTGCTGTTTAACTTAATTGTTGAGTACAGGGCACTTTGAGATCTTTGCATTTGTGAAAAATGATGATGGGGTCATTCCTGCGCCGGCCTGCGAAAGTGGAGATCCGGAAGGGCTGTAAAGGATTGGATTCCCCTTTTCCCGGGAATGACCAACGGAAATGACCAGATGATGCCAGATGATGAATGATGCAAATGTTTTCAATGGTTGAAAAAAGACTTGACAATCCGGAGGGGCTAATGTTAGCAATTTGAAAATTTTTCTTGAAGGGGGGGATGCGCGGCACGGGAACATGATAGCAGAAGAAGTTTTTGTGAGTGTTTCATGTAAGACAACCAAGAGGATCTCCCATAAATGCCCGGGGGGATCGTAAATCAAAACCACTATTTTTCCAGGAGGAAAAAATGAAAAAGTTTTGGATCGTATTGATCGCACTGGGGCTCGTCGCAGCCTTCAGCATGTCGGCCTCCGCCGCGGACGTGAAGTTCAGCGGGTCCTACTATGTCGAAGGCTGGTATGACGACAACCACTCCCTGCTCGACAAGGGAGATACATCGACGATAAGCAACCGCGGCCCGATTGCCCTTTACCACCAGCGCCTGCGGGTGCAGACCGACTTCAAGGTCGCCGAAGGCCTGACGCTGACCACCCGTTTCGACGCCCTCGAGAGGAACTGGGGTGACAGACGGGAAAGAAATGTCGCAACAACGACTGTTCCAGGAGTAGGAAATACATCAGCAAGCGTGGAAACGGCCAGCCGTAACTACAATTCGGTTATCACTAATAATAGTGCCACCATTGCCATCCAGGAACAGGGCAACATCGAATTCGAGCGCGCGTACGTCACCGCCGATCTGCCCTTCGGACGACTGATTGTTGGTTACTCCGAGGACATCGCATGGGGTACGGATTTCCTGGATACCGTCACCACCCGTCCCGCGATCACCTTGGTCGTGCCGGTCGGTCCGATGACCTTTATCGCCAAGGCGAAGAAGAATCAGGAAGGGACGATGTGGAACGGTTTCGGCAACATGAACAATTCCGACAGTGACATCTATGACGTTGCCGGTATTTTCAAATGGAAGGGCGGCGAAGCCGGTCTCCTCATCGAGTATCTCAACGGCCAGAATAACAACACAAAAACCCTTGATATCGCGACGCAGGTTTTTGCTTTCTTCCCCTATTTCAAGGCCACCCTGGGTCCGGTCTTTATGGAAGGCGAGGCCTATTACGGCACGGGGGATTGGCAAAAATTTGACAATGTCCCCGCCGGTGCCACAAATGTCACAATATCAACCTACGGCATCTCTCTCCATGCCAAGGTAGATCTCAACCCGGTCTATGTCGGTGGCCGTTTCATCTACATGCTGGGTGACGATCCGAACACACCGGACAAGAAGGAAGGCTCCATCGCCGCGGCGCTGGTGGCCGGTCAGGCCTTCCTGCCCTGCCTGATGCTCTTCAATGATTCGTTCTACACGGCTACGAATACCGGTTATGCGGGCAAGGCCGGTAGCTTGGCGACCGGAAATGTCGCCGCAGCTCAGTTTTTGGACAACGTGATCTTCGGTCAGCTTTATGCCGGTGTGAAACCGACACCCGCATGGGATATCAAGTTCGCGGCGACCTATGCCACGGCCCAGCAGAAGCCCAATGATGCTGCCGGTAAAGCCTTCCTCAGCAGCGACTACGGCTGGGAGTTCGATCTGACAGCGAGCTACAAGATCTATGACAATCTGACTTATATGGTCGGCGGCGGTTTCCTCGTCACGGGTGACTACTTCAAGGGCTCCGATGCGAATGCCAAGCTGTCGAACGACTACATCCTGATGCACAAGCTAACCTTGACCTTCTAAGTTGTTCTGAGACGGTCATTCGTTAGATTCTGACAAACCAAGCCCCGGAGAATCATTCTCCGGGGCTTTTTTTACAGGAGATTCGGTACGATCCGACGTCTGCTTTTTAACATTGACACATCCAAGCCCGTTCCCTATACTTCCCCCGCAACCATCCGTTGAACAACACGGGTGCAAAAAAAATCTGCAACGTGAGAAAAATGACCGGAATATACCCTCTCCTGCGCGTCAGGACCGCCTTGACGCTTCTGCTGCTCCTTCCCCTGGCGGCGAGTCTGAACCTCCTCTATCAGAGCGGTAAGGCCTATCCCGATTTTCTGAAAACCGATCCGGTGACGATCCATGAAAGGCGGATCAATCAGATCAAGGGTGCCCTGCCCGGGACCGCGGCCGTCGGATATGTCACAGCCGTCGATAATGAGAAGATATTCTATTATGAGCGGAGCCTCTTTAATGTTGAGTTCCTGGCCCAGTATATTTTAACGCAGTATACTTTGGCCCCCGTGATTGTTTACAACAGCCCGGATTATCCGCTGGTTGTGGGTAATTATATCGATGGTTCACCCGATCCCGGTTTCCTGAAGAGGAAGGCGCTGATTCCTGTCAGAGATTTCGGGGATGGTCTCATCCTCTATCAAAAAGAGCCCAAACCATGATATTTTTGATCCTGTTGTCTTTTGTCATCTCTACCACCATCGGGATTCTGCTGTCCTTCATTTTTTTTCCTATTCGGAAACTCAAATCAGCCGGGTTATGGCTACGGTTTTTTTCCGGTGCCGCCCTGGGCATGGGGTTAACATCCTGTCTTTATTTTCTTTGCCTGCTGGCCAATCATTCCGGATATATCTTTGTCATCGAAATCATGGCTGTCCTGTTTCTTTTCACCCTGGTTTTTTTCGTTTTCATCAGAAGAGGCACAGGTCAGGGTGGCGTTTTGAATGCTCCGGTCATCCTGAAATTTAAGTTTCAGTGGATATTTCCCATGGTCTTTTACGGCGCCCTGCTTTCATCCGTGATTTCCTTTATCATCGCCACCCTGAAGGAACCGCACGGCAAATGGGATGCCTGGTGGATCTGGAATTTCCACGCCCGGTTCATCTTCAGAAGCGCTGAGCATTGGCGGAACATGTTTACCGGCGCCCTGGACTGGACGCACCTGGACTATCCGCTGCTGCTGCCCCTGTCCATCGTGAGGTCCTGGCGGTATATGGGGGGTGAATCTCTCTATGCGTCGATCTTTCTATCGTTTCTTTTCACATTTATCACCGTCGGGCTGATCTGGGCCGCCCTGTCCATCCTGCGCAGCCGGAATCAGGGTTACTTGGGCGGCCTCGTATTGATGGGAAGCCCTTTTTTTATTGTTCTTGGTGCCTCGCAGCTTGCCGATATCCCGCTGGCTTTTTTCTTTCTGTTGACTTTTGTCCTTATTTTTATTTATGACCGACTCTTAGAATATGATCGTAAGGGGCTCCTCATCCTGACCGGTCTGGCGGCAGGGCTGTCCGCCTGGACAAAAAATGAAGGATTGCTCTTTCTTGCCCTGGTGATGGCGACCCGCTTTGCCATCATGGTCTACGCCGGCGGATGGAGGCAAGCGGTGAAGGAGGTCCTGTGGATTTCAGCGGGTGCTGGTCCGGTTGTGATTATTGTGGCCATCTTTAAATTGCAGCTCGCGCTGTCCGATCATCTCTTTGCCGGGATGACGATGCAGCAGATCCTGTCGAAATTATCGAATGTTCACCGCTATTGGGAAATTTTGAAGCCCTATGTCCTGACCGGTCTGAGCTTCACCCAGGGGTTCGCCAATATCCGCACGGGCATCCATTTCAATCCGGGTCTCGTCAATATCATCCTGCTGTCTGTCTATCTCATGCTGATGGGCGTCCGTGTCGACAGGAAGGACCGGCTGAACCTCCTGAACGCCGGCGCTGTCCTGCTCCTGATGCTGGCGGGCCATTTCGTGATCTATCTGATTTCGCCTTATGAGCTGAACTATCATTTGATGACATCACTGAATCGCCTGTACATGCAGTTGTGGCCCAGCGCCGTGTTCCTGTTGTTCATGGCGGCCAGGACACCTGAAGAGGCCTTGATCAGCAAGGATGTGATATCTTTGGGAGAAAAGAACTTTAAAAACAAACAAAGAAAACGGGGGAAGCGATCATGACGGAAGCGATCTTGTCGGTGGTGATGCCGGTTTACAATGAAAAGGAAACGGTCCTAACCATCATCGATAAAGTCCTGAAGCTGGAAATTGTAAAAGAGCTGATTATCGTGGACGACTGTTCCACCGACGGGACGAGGGAGATTTTAAAAGGGGCAACCTTTGACGGCCGCGTCAGGATATTCTTTCACGATCGAAATCAGGGTAAGGGCGCGGCCCTGCGCACCGCTTTTCAGCAGGTGACGGGCGCGGTGGTGACCATCCAGGATGCCGATCTGGAGTATGATCCCAGTGAGTTTATTGAAATGGTCCGGCCGATTCAGGAGGGTGTTGCCGATGTCGTTTACGGATCGAGGCTCTCGGGCGGCAAGCCGCAGCGGGTTTACATGTTCTGGCACAGGGTCGGAAACGGTTTCCTGACCTTTCTGACCAATCTGCTCTACAATACGACCCTTTCCGACATGGAGACTTGCTACAAAATGTTCAGACGGGAGGTGATCCAGCAGATTACCATCAAGTCCAATGACTTTGCCGTTGAACCTGAACTGACCGCCAAGATCTTCAAGAACAAACGCCTGCGGGTTTATGAGATGCCCATCTCCTACTATGGCCGGACCTTCGAGGAAGGGAAGAAGATTTCCTGGAGGCACGGGATCGGCGCCATGCTGGCCCTCCTGAAATACCGGTTCATGGATTGATGAAAGTACTGCTGGTCAAACCCTACAACCTGAGTGACCATATCCAGCCCTCCCTGGGCCTGGGTTATCTGGCCACGGCGATCCGCAGTCATCATGAAGTCACGATCCTGGATTGCATCAAAGAAAACATCAAAGTCGATAAACTGGATCGCATTCTTAGACAGCACCATCCGGATGTGCTGGGTCTCCAGTGCTACACCTTCGATCTTGAATTCGTCAGGGAAGCACTGGCACGGGCAAAATGCTTCCGTAAGGATTTGATCACCCTCGTCGGAGGACCCCATCCATCGGCCATGCCGGAGGATTTATTCAGGAGGGCCGGAGAAGGCCTGGATTTCTCATTTGTAGGCGAAGCGGAAATAGGATTACCGCGATTGCTGGACGGCCTGAATCATGGTCGCAGAAACCTCAGTGACATACCGGGACTGGTCTGGCGTGAAAATGACCGGATCCGGTCAAATCCGCAGGTATTTTCTGAAGATCTGGATGCCCTGGGGATGCCGGCCTGGGATCTCATCCATCCGGAAACCTACCCTGAATCCCAGCATGGCGCCTTTTACCAGAAATTTCCCATTGCCCCCATCATGGTGACGAGAGGCTGTCCTTACCCCTGCACCTTCTGCGCCGCTCATGTCGTGTCGGGCCGGAAGATCCGCAGAAGAAGCATCGATCATGTCCTTGGCGAGATCCAATATCTTTACAGCAAATTCGGAATCAGGGAATTTCATGTTGTCGATGACAACTTCACCATGGACGCTGCCTACGCAAAGGCCTTGTTAAGAAAACTGAAGGTCATGAACCTGGACATGAGCTGGGCCGTGCCGAACGGCATTCGCATGGATACCCTTGATGAGGAACTGCTCGGCCTGATGAAGGATACGGGGCTCTATCTGATCTCTCTCGGTATCGAATCGGGATCCGACCGGATTTTAAAGCGGATAAAAAAGGGGATTACAACGGCCAAAATTCGGGAGTTTGTCAGGATGATCCAGCAGGCCGGCATTGATATGGCCGGTTTTTTCATCCTCGGTTTTCCTGGTGAGACCGTCGAGACGATTCAGGACACCATCCGCTTTTCTACCGAACTCCCGCTGAAAAGGGCCAATTATTTTACCTATCTGCCCTTTCCTGGTTCAGAGAGTTACAAGCTGCTCCAGGCCAAAGGAGAATTGCAGGATGTCGACTGGACGCATTTCTATTTCATGAATGCCGCTTATGTGCCGGACGGTATGACCCGGAAGGCATTAAAACGCTTGCAGAGACTTGCTTTCCTGAAATTCTATCTGCGACCTCATATCATGCTTTATCAGATCCGATCCATCCGGTCGCTGAGGCACCTGTTCTTTTTGGCAAAAAGATTTTTTCACTGGATCGTCATGCGTTAGCGAAAAACATTGAATTCGCCGGAACAGAAAGGTCGGATTGCTTTGCGTAAAACATCCATGATCCTGGCAGGTTTTTTCTTTGTTTGTCTGGGTGTTCTGTCGTTCTGGATGGATCGACCGGACTGCCGGAGCCTGCCGGAACAGACCTCTGTGTCGGGAGCGATATCGCCATCCCCGGTGGTTGCTTTTTCCAAAAACTCCGTCTATGGGTACCGGATCATCCATGCCTATCCGCACGATCCCACCGCTTTCACCCAGGGGCTCATCTATGACGGCGGCTATCTTTATGAGGGAACGGGCCTCCACGGCCAATCCTCCCTGAGAAAGGTGGAGCTGAAAACGGGGAAAGTTCTGCAAATAGTTCCCCTGCCTGACCCATATTTCGGGGAAGGAATCACACTGTGCCGGAACCGCCTGATCCAGTTGACCTACCAATCTCAGCGGGGTTTCATTTATGACCGGGATTTCCGGCAGATCGGCCAATTTGCTTACCCTACCGAAGGCTGGGGGATTACCTGTGACGGGAGTCGCCTGATCATGAGTGACGGCACGGCGATATTACGCTGGCTCGATGCCCGCACCTTTAAAGTCATCAAACAGATGCCCGTCACCGATCAGGGCAGACCGGTCATTCATCTGAATGAGCTTGAATACGTGAAGGGTGAGATATTCGCCAATATCTGGGGAACCGATTATATTGCACGAATCTCGCCGTTTTCCGGCAAGGTGGTCGGGTGGATTGATCTCAGCGGCTTATCGAAACAGTTTGATAAAAGCGTGCCCATAGACGTGCTCAACGGGATTGCCTATGACCAGCAGCATGACCGGTTGTTTGTGACGGGTAAATTCTGGCCGGGACTCTTTGAAATCCGCCTGGTTCGTCAGCGATCAGTTGAGTAATGTGCCGGTGGGATCCTATGCGTCAACATGAAAAATGGGCTCGCCGCGGCTCAAAAATCTTTTTCGCATCCGTGATGTTCAGGATTCATGATGATGAATATCGAACCGTGATTGCTCCTCCTGCAAAAGCGAAAAACATTTGATTCACCGCTTACGAACCATTTTTCATGTTTTTGTAAAGCTCTCAGTGTTTCGCCATCAGATGCTGCACGGCCTTTTCCAGACCGTCCAGGGTCAGCTCAAACATGGGAAAGACCTGCCGGATGACGCTGACCGTCCAGGTATGCCCCCACTCCTCTTCCGTCTGGGGATTCAGCCAGACGGCATGACGGAAGGTCTTGCCCAGGAATTTCAGACGGTCCATACTGGCGTTATTTTCCTTCTGCTCAATATAAATCGACCCGTTGGTATGCATGAGCTCATAGGGGGCCATGCTGGCATCTCCGATCATGATTAAACGTGTTTCCGGATCTCTACGGACAAATTCATCAATAGGCTCCGGCCGGTGGCGCCGCTGTGGATCTCCCCAGACCCGGCTGTAAACGGTATTATGGAAGTAATAGATTTTCAGATCCTTGAACTGAGACCGGGCATAATTAAAGAGGGTTTGCACCACTTCGACATAAGGATCCATCGACCAGCCGCCATTGTCGATCATCAGGACCACCTTGAGACGGTCTGTCAGGCGGCGGTCAAAGATAATTTCAATTTCACCGGCGTTGCGCATGGTTTCTCGGATGGTTTTATCCACGTTGACGACGTCCCTCGGGCCGGTGGGGATCATCCGGCGCAGCCGCTTCAATGCTTCCCCCATCTGGAACGCTGTCAGAGGGCCTTCCTGGGAGTAGTCTTTGTACCGGCGTTCCATGGCCACTTTAATAGCCGATTTATTCCGGGATCGCCCACCGACACGCATCCCGCCGGGATGATGGCCCGAATGCCCCACCGGTGACGTGCCTCCCGTGCCGATCCATCGATTTCCGCCGTGATGGGCCTCGGTCTGCTCTTTGAGACGGTCAAAGAAGTACTTGATCAGTTCCTCTGGGGTCATGGCCTGGATTTTTTTTTCATCGAGGCCAAGGGCCTGAGCCATCTCCGCCGGGTTCTTCAACCATTCCTGCAGGAGCGCTTTGGCAATTTCCGTCAGTTCGACGTCTTCCGGCTCCAGCAGAGTGACGCCCCGGAAGAAGTGGGCAAAGACCTGATCGTAAGTGTCAAAGTACCGTTCGCTTTTGACGAGGATCGCCCGGGCCGCAGTATAAAAATCATTCATGGAATGAATCAAACCCAGTTTTAGGGCCTTTTGCAGCCTGAGAAAGGAAGTGGGTGTGACGGGAATGCCCCGTTCCCGCAGCGTATAAAAAAATTCGATGAACACGGTGTTTTCCTTAACGCGTCCGGGCCACCTGCTGGGCGGCCATATTCAGATCAGCGCTTTTTTTGAAGAGAATACCGAGATAGGGGAGGTTTCCCCGGGCAAGGGATTTCACCTGGAAATCCGGATCGGCTCTCAAGGCGCGGACCCAGTTGATCAGCTCCCGGGTTGCCGGTTTCTTCTCGATACCCCGTAACTCCCGGAGACGGTAAAAGGCTTCCATGCAGCCATGGGCCAGGTCCTGACTGAGGTTTGGAAAGTGCACGCCCAGAATAAGCCGCATCATGTCCGGGTCCGGAAAAGCGATGTGATGGAAATTACAGCGGCCGAGGAAGGGATCGGACAGATCCTTCTTCGCGTTGGAGGTAATCACGATGACCGGCCGGTTCCTGGCCGTGATGGTCTTGTCGATCTCGATGATGTCAAACTGCATCTGATCCAGAACATCGAGCATATCGTCCTGAAAGTCACTGTCCGCCTTGTCGATTTCATCAATCAGCAGGACGTTTCGCACCTCCGCTGCAAAAGCCTGACCGATCTTGCCCATCCTGATGTATTCCTCGATATGGCTCACATTGCGACTCGAATCGCCGAAACGGCTGTCATTGAGACGGGTCAGAGTGTCATATTGATAAAGGGCGTCCACGAGTTTCATGCTGGATTTAACATTCAGCACAATCAGGGGCATCTTCAGGCTTTCGGCAATAGCATAGGCCAGCATGGTCTTGCCCGTGCCCGGCTCTCCTTTCAGCAGCAGCGGCATTTCCAGGGCCATGGAGACATTGACGATTCCGGCCAGTTCATCATCCAGGACATATTTCGATGCCCCTCGAAATGGATTCATCGGGTTTTCTGGATTCATAAAGACTCCTGTTCATTGTTAAAGAGTTGTTATTTTGGAACTCTGAAAAAGATTCATTTCATCAGAGCGTGTCCTTTTAATCAATATCGCAAAAATTATCCACTGTTTTTTAAAGAGTTAGCCCCGACGGTGTGACAAAAAAATAATCTGGCCCCTAACCATTCAGGTTTCGTTTTTGATAAAAAAGGGGATATTGGCAAGGCAATGAGACACTATAGGATGGCGATTAAGATCAATTCTATAATCAATCCCTTCATTCCCTGTATTTTCCTTGCATCCTATATCTTTTTCTGTATAACTGTAGACCATAAATTATTTAGAGGTTTACAATGCGCAGCACCATCTCAGTCGTGACCGTAACTTCAATCTTAATCTTACTCATGATGACATCAGGTACTGCTTTTGCGGTCAACTTCTATGACGGGGCCAGAGCGAAGCAAGGTCTCTATTTTCTTACCTATTCTTCTGTCTATGTCGCCGATGAAGTGACGGACTCAAAAGGTAGTACAAGCAAAAGTGATTACGGCCTTGTAAAAGCCGAAGAACTCCTCCGTTTTTGTTATTACTCACCCGATTTTGTCGCAACCGCTCTTCTTCCATTTGATTACATGGACATCCGGTCCCTGAAACAGGACTCGTCCGGCCTGGGCGATATAAATCTTGGTGCCGGGCATTTCCTGCCGTTCCAACAGGTCGATATCCTTCCGATGTTGTTCGTAAAATTTCCGACAGGAGCATACAATTCCGTGAAATCCGTCAATATCGGCTCAAATCAGTATGACATAAAACCCATGGTTTTCTTATACAAAAACCTGGGCGATTTCAGCATCGATGCGGTCGCAAAATATTTCTTCCGGCTGAAAAACAGCAGTACCGACGTTTCGCCGGGAGATGAGATCTATCTGCAGTGCCTTTTGGGATACAACCTGACAGATAGACTAAAATTGGGGCCGTCGATCAACTGGATGATCAGCAAAGACAAAGAACAAAATGGCGTGAAAATAAGCGACAGCGCCAGAGAAACACTCTCGATGGGCGCGGATATTTATTACCGTTTCTCAAAGGTCAGTGTTACATTCACCTATCTTTACGATGTGCATGCCGAAAATTCACCCAGAGGGCATTTCTTTCAGTTAAAAACCGTTTACCTTTTTTAGTAGTTCTCGGTAAAAAAATTGCCGAAGGCCTGCAAATACTTGCCGGCAGGGTATTCTTCCCGCCTTATCCAATACAACGCTGTCTGTCAGGTGAAGTGCAGTTAAGAGCAATTTGTTTTCTTGGTAGATATTCATCATGTTCTTTATTGAAAAATTAGTGTATGACCATTCAAAAAGAAAGGGAGATATCTCTATGGTCGGGAAAAAGACCCTTTTCATTCTTGGCAGCAGCCTTATCGCATTTTTGCTTGCAACGGCCGGGTCATCCGCATTTAACTCAGGCGACGTTCAACGAATCAAGAATTTGAAAAGATGCCCAAACTGCGACTTGGTTAATGCATTTATGCCTAGTGAAAATCTTAGTGAAGCAGATTTGAAAAATACAAACATGGCAGGTGCAAATCTTCGTTATTCAAAATTGGACAAAGCAAATCTGATGAACGCGGACTTGACCGGTGCAAACCTTTCAAATACCTCCTTGGGCGATGCAAAGCTGTCGGGAGCTACTTTGATCGGTGCCAATCTATCCAATGCAAGACTGAACGGTGCAGACCTGACGAATGCAGATCTGACGAATGCAAACCTGATGGGTGCATGGCTGACCGAGGCAAATCTGAGTGGTGCAAACCTGAGTGGTGCACGCATGAACAATGCAAATCTAGGGGGTGCAAACCTCAGTGGTGCAAACTTGACGGGTGCACGAATGAACGATGCGCGTCTAACCGAGGCAAATCTGACGAATGCAAAACTGATGGGAGCAAGGTTGGATGATGCTAAATGGATGGATGGCAGGATATGCAAAGAAGGATCGATCGGGGAGTGCAAAAAGTAATGATTTCGTAAATATTTAAAATGTGGAACTGTTGCGGGACAGAATGACCACATAAAGAAAAGGGGTGAACCATTTTCCCCGCACCCAGGAGAGAAGTTAGATAGTTATATGTATTTTTCTCTTGATTAAGCGATCATTTTACAGTAACTGGTTTATAAAATTTACTTTGAAAAAGGAGGGGATCAGATGAACAAAGCGCAATTGATCGACGAAGTGGCAAAGGTTACATGCAGCAAGAAGGAAGCGGGGCTGGCCGTAGGCGCAACATTTGCAGCAATCCAGAAAGCACTCAAAAAAGGGGATGCGGTAACGCTTGTGGGATTTGGTACCTTTGGGGTGCGCAAGAGAAAAGCCCGCAAGGGCAGAAACCCCCAGACGGGTGCAGCCATCAAGATCGCCGCAAAGAAGGTTCCGGTATTCAAAGCGGGGAAGGGCCTGAAAGACGCAGTAAAATAGACCGACGACTTACCATCCATAGACAGGTTCACTGAGCCGTCTCATTTTCCGGCGGGACGGCTCTTTTTTATTTTTAATCCTTCATTTTGACTGTTGACCCTATAAAACGTCTCACGATCATGGGTACGATCTCGTCAGGCATAAAGAAACACGGATCGGAAAAGTCATCAGAAGCAAACCCATAATCGAGGGGGCTGGTGCCCTCATCGGTGGGATGCATAACTTTTTTCAGCTGAATTTCTCAAGAGGTTGAAATAAAGTGATTTCCCCAATATGCTGGCAAATCAAAAAAAGAGAGCCATAAAAAATGAGCAAATGGGAGCATCGATGAAGATAGAGATACCCTATGGGGACAGGACCGAGGCGGTAGAGCTGGCTGACAAAAATGTCGAGCATGTCATGATCCCCAATTCCGTCAAGTCCGCAGATGAAATGGAAACACTCAGGCGCGCCATCTTCAATCCGATCAAGTCCCCCGGTCTCGATGCATTCCTGAAGGACCGGAAGAACATTCTCGTTGTCGTCAATGATGCAACACGCCCGACGACCACGGACCGGATCATGGATATTGTCTACCCGGCGTTGAAGGGTAAGACCTTCAAGATTCTCATTGCAACGGGTAGCCATAGAGCACCGATGGAAGAGGAATACGATTTCATCTTAGGAAAGATCTACAAGGAATTGAAAGATCGTGTTCACGTCCACGATGCCAAGAAGAGCGAATGTTTCTCATTAGGCAAGACAAGGCACGGTCATGAGATCATGCTGAACAAACTCGTCAAGGAAGCAGACGCCATTATCCCCATAAGCAGTATCGAACCGCACTACTTTGCCGGATACACCGGCGGAAGGAAGTCTTTCATGCCGGGGTTGGCCGCTTATGACTGTATTACGGCCAATCACCAGATGGCCATTTCGCATGCTGCTCAGACGATGGTCCTGAAGGGCAATCCCGTCGCTGAAGAACTGGATGACGCGGAGAAACTCCTGGAGAAGTTCAACATCTTTGCCATCATGACCGTTTTGGACGGTAATCACAAGGTATATGCAGCAGCCGCCGGAGATCTGAAGGATTCCTTCTTTTCTCTGCTTGCGAAAGCAGACGAAGTCTTTGTTGTCCCCATCAAGAGGCAGACCGAGATTGTGGTAACGGTGGCCCTCAAGCCAAATGATATCGATCTTTACCAGTCACAGAAAGCTTTAGACAATGGCAAGACTGCGCTGAAAGATGGTGGGATTATTATCCTGGTCTCCGCGTGCCGAAACGGGATCGGCTCGCAGGCATTCCTCGATCTGCTGAGTTCCGAGAAGACCTACAAGGCAGTCATCGACAAATTGGACAGGGAATACAAGCTCGGTTACCACAAGGCCTGTAAGATGGCAGAGATCGGAGTAAAGGCGCAGATATGGGCCGTCACACCCCTGGACGGGAATCTAATCAGCAAGGCCCACATGCGGCCTTTCAAGAGCGTCTCCGACGCCCTGGCGAAAGCGCTCGAAGAGAAAGGACCGGATGCGAAGGTCACCTTTATCATGGACGGTGGTGTCACCATTCCCAGGCTCATAGCGTAAATGAGATAAACGGAAGGGGTCAATCCATTCATCAGGCCATTTCTCTCATCGATGACCGCTTTCCATTGCGGACAGGGTCCGTTGACATAAAAGAGCGCCCTCCTTATCCTTCTCGGGCTCAAAAGGAAATTCCTGTTGAAAAGATCATAGCACGGGCATGATGAATGCCCCGTTGTTCAGAAAGAATTAAGGTAAAATCCTGACGGGAGGCAATTTGGATGATCACAGATGACATCAAGAAAAAAATCCGCGATATCGTGGGGGCGGAAAATGTCCTTGATTCCGACATCGACCGTTTTGGCTATTCCTATGATGCATCCTTCGTCCCGCTGCTGCCGGTGAACAGGCCCGACCTCGTCGTGCGGCCCCTGACGACGGAGGAACTGTCGAAGCTTATGACCATCGCCAACGAGCAGGGGATTCCGGTCACGCCGCGGGGTGCCGCGAGCGGCCGCACCGGCGGCAGCATTCCTCTCCAGGGCGGCATCTCCCTGTCCCTGGAGCGCATGACGAAGATCATCGAGCTCGACGAGAGCAACATGATGGTCTGGGCCGAGGCCGGGGTTCGCACGATCGATCTCTACGACCACTGCGCCGCCAAGGGGCTCTTTTACCCGCCCGACCCGGCGAGCTGGAAATTCTCCACCATCGGCGGCAATGTGGCGGAGAATGCCGGCGGCATGCGGGCTGTCAAGTACGGAGTGACGACCAACTACGTCATGGGCCTCGAAGTGGTCCTTGCCGACGGCACGATCCTGCAAACCGGCGGCAAGGCCATCAAGAACGTCACGGGCTACAACCTGACGAGTCTCTTCACCGGTTCCGAAGGGACATTGTGCATCATCACCAAGGTGCTACTCAGGGTCATTCCCATGCCGAAGAAGCGCGGCACGCTGCAGCTGATGTTCCGTTCTCTTGATGACGGCTGCGCAACAATTCACAAGATGCTGCAGTCAGGCATTGTGCCGGCGGCCGCCGAGATCATGGATAAGTTCTGCCTTGATGCCGTGGCTCGGCACCGCAAGATGAACCTCGATCCGGCCATTGGCGCCTGCATCATCATTGAAATCGACGGTGAGGACGACGAGGCCCTTGATACGCAGGCAAAGCGGATGGAGGCCGTGGCCAGGGAATGCGATGTGCTCGAGTTCCGCATCGCCCAGTCCCAGCAGGAATCCGACGAGCTGTGGACCATCCGGCGGGGCCTGAGTTCCGCCATCGCCAGCCTCGCGCCCAACCGCCTCGGAGAGGATATCTCCGTCCCACGAGACGCCTTCCCCGAAGTGGTGCGCCGCATCCGGGCCATCTCCGAGAAATACAAGCTCACTATCGCCGTATACGGCCACGCCGGCGACGGCAACATCCACCCCTCCATTCTCTGCGATTTGAGCAATCCCGAAGAGGAAGAGAGGGTCCATCATGCTGTCGAGGAGATTTTCTCGGCGACGCTGGCCGTGGGCGGGACCCTTTCCGGTGAACACGGCATCGGCATCACCAAGCGGCCATACATCACCCATGCTCTCGGTGAGGCGGGTGTGAAGGCCCTCAAGGCCGTCAAGCAGGCCCTCGACCCGAAAGGCATCCTGAATCCCGGCAAGATCTGGTGAGAATTGGAGAGGAAGCGAAGATCCCATGCATAAAAATGCAGACGACAAACTACTTCAAGACGCAAGAAAGATAGTCAGCCAGTGTGACCGCTGCGGCGCCTGCCTGCCCGTCTGCCCCCTCTTCGAGGCAAGGAATATTGAAGCCTCGAGCGCGCGGGGCAAGAACGTCATCGCACGGGTCCTGGCCGAGGGCGGCATTGAGCCGACACCGGAGGCGCTTGCTGCGGTCAATTTCTGCCTGCTTTGCCGGGCCTGTGTTGAGACCTGCCCGAGCAAGATCAAGACCGACGAGGCAATGATCCACGTCCGCCAGTACCTCGTGAACAAAACCGGTGTGACAAATACCAAATACAAGGCCATGGGCGGCATCCTGAAGAGCCGCGGCATGGTGAAGCTCGCGGCGGGCACTCTTGCCCTCCTTCGCAAGCTTGGCCTCAACAGCGTCTTTCCCCATGGCATGGTGCCGGAAGAGTACACACGGGCGCATTTCCTCGCCGCCTTCGCCGGTCCGGCCGTCCTGGGTCGGAAGGCGCCCCCCTCCGATGTGGTCGTCACGGCAGCGACCAAAGTGGCTTATTTCGAAGGCTGCGGCATGCGGATGATGTTTCCCGAGACCTCGGCTGAGACGCTCAACATTCTGAAGACCGGGACCAAGCCCATGGTGAAGGACAACGTCTGCTGTGGTCTGCCGCACCTGGCCCACGGGCTTCGTGACGAGTTCCTGGCTCTCGCCAGGGAGAACATCCGGCTTTACGAAGACGCCGATGTCGTCGTGTGTGACTGCGCAAGCTGCGGTGCTGCCCTCAAGCACCTCGCCTCCTACTTTGCCGACGATCCGCAGAGGAAAGACCAGGCGGCTGCCTTCAGCCGCAAGGTGATGGACCTGACGGAGTACCTCGTGAAGGTCGGCTATTCACCACGGCAGAAAGTGGAAGCCGTTTTCACCTATCACGATCCCTGCCACCTCGTGCGGGGCCAGGGGATCAAAAACCAGCCGCGCGACCTTCTCAAAGAGGCCGGAAAATTCATCGAGATGAAAGAGGCTGACATGTGCTGCGGCGGAGCGGGTTCCTTTCACATGGATTATCCAGATATTTCGTCGAAGATCCTCGATAGGAAGCGGCAGAACATCGAAAAAACGGGTGCGGCCATCGTCGTCACGGGCTGTCCAGGATGCCTGATTCAGTTGACCAAGGCAGCGAAGGCCAGTGGAGGTAAATTTAAAGCGATGCACATCAGCCAGGTGATCTGAGACAAAAAATCTGAATAAAGATCGATGCTTTCCCCGTTTTTCTCAATAAGCAAATCCATGCACCTTTTCAAACAGTCATTTCCAACATCCATTGTGGTTTGATCAAGATTGATGTATAAGATCGCAGGGACTTGTAAAATGACAATCATTTATTTTCTGTAGTTTTTTTATGATGGAGTCCGAATAATGATTTCGATCATCGGTGCAGGGAAGGTCGGGAGTATGGCGGCGTTTAATATCCTGGGTCGGAGGATCAGCGATGTCATCCTCATGGATGTCCAGGAAAACTTGGCGCATGGAGAGGCCCTGGACATGATCCAGGCGGCCCCCGCCATTGAGTTTGACGGGAAAATCAAGGGAACCTGCGATTTTAGCGAAATGAAAAACTCGGAATTGGTGATCATAACCGCGGGCCATGCGAGGCAACCGGGGATGAATCGCACCGACCTCGCTATGATGAACGCAAAAATAGTCAGATCGATCGTGCGGGATGTGGCCCGTTACGCGCCAGACTGCAAGCTGATGATCGTGACCAATCCTGTTGATATCATGACCTACGTTGCTTACAAGGAATCAGGGTTCAAGAAGAACCGTGTCTTCGGGATGGGGAACATCCTGGACACGCTTCGTTTCCGGTCCTATATTGCTCAGGAACTGGGCGTCTCCAGGGAGGATATCCGCGCTTTAGTCATCGGAGAACATGGAAACAGCATGATCCCCTTGGTGGACTATGCATGTGTTTCGGGTATCCCGATCAGAACTTTGCTGGATGAAAATCAGATCGAGAAGATCATCAACAAAACACGGACATCGGGGGCAGATGTCATCAAGCTCAAGGGAAGTACTGTTTATGCCCCAGCTGCGGTGATCGCCATTATGGCCGACGCCATTCTGAAGGATCGGAACCGGGTGTTGGGGATCTCCACATACCTGGAAGGGGCCTATGGGTTTTCAGATGTTGCCGTCGGTGTACCCTGCGTCCTCGGCAAGAACGGAGTGGAGAAGATCATAGAGCTCAAGCTGGACAGCAAGTCCGAAAAGGAATTCAGGGAATCGGTGGCGAAAATAAAGGACGTGATCAGGCAATTGGAGGAACAGCATTAGACCTGCTCCCCCAAGCCTGGTCAGATTTCCTGAAGTTGAAAATATGTGGAAAAGATATTTTGATCCTACCCCATAAATAATTGATTCCCATGATTTATTAATCACAATTCCTGATTGTTTTTTTGCATTTCGAATAGAAAATATCTTTAGTATATAAAAATGGCCGTTAAACTGAAGAAAAGGCGGAACATGGAAATAGAAACAGATTTTTTAGTTTTGGGAAGCGGTATCACGGGTCTTAGTTTCGCCATAAAAGCGGCGAAACTGGGTACGGTTGCCATTATTACCAAAAAAGAAACGATAGAATCCAGCACAAACTACGCACAAGGTGGGATTGCGGCTGTCATGGATCCATTAGATAGCTATGAGTCTCACATACAGGATACCCTGACCTGTGGAGATGGACTTTGCAAAGAAGATGTCGTAAAATTTGTGATCGAGGAAGGCCCCGAACGGATCAAAGAGCTGATTCAATGGGGCGTTGAATTCTCGAGGTCCGGCAGCGCCGAGGGATTGCTTTATGACTTGGGGAGAGAAGGTGGCCACTCGATGCGGAGGATCCTGCATGCCAAGGATTCTACCGGACGGGAAATTGAGCGGGCCTTGAGCGAGAAGGCAAGTCTGTCAAAGAATATCAGGATTTACGAAAATTTCTTCTCCATTGATCTGATCATGAGATCAAAGCTCCTCGGACTCGATCCGGCATCTGCAGACAGGTGCATCGGGGCCTACGTTTTCGATATCCATCAAAAAGAGATCCACGCTTTTCGCTCAAAATTCGTTTTTCTGGCAACAGGAGGCGCCGGAAAAGTCTATCTCGTCACCACCAATCCTGATATTGCCAACGGTGATGGGATTGCCATGGCCTATAGGGCAGGCGCTCAGATTGCCAATATGGAATTCATCCAGTTCCATCCCACCTGTCTTTTTCACCCGGAAGCGAAGGCGTTTCTCATTAGCGAGGCTTTGCGGGGAGAGGGGGGTGTCCTGAAATTGAAAAGCGGCGAGACTTTTATGGAGAGATACCATCCCATGAAGAGCCTTGCCCCGAGGGACGTTGTCGCAAGGGCGATAGATAGCGAACTGAAAAAAACCGGGGATGAGTATGTTTTCCTGGACATCTCTCACAGACAAAAAGATTTCATCATCAACCGATTTCCAAATATTTTTAAAAAGTGCCTTCAATACGGAATCGATATGACGAAGGAGCCCATCCCGGTTGCGCCTGCCGCACATTATTTCTGTGGAGGCGTCGTGGTTAACCACTTCGGGGAAACCAATATTCCAGGACTGCTTGCCTCTGGCGAAGTATCCTGCACCGGCCTTCATGGGGCCAACCGTCTGGCCAGCAATTCACTCCTGGAGTGTGTCGTTTATGCGCACAGAACCTTCCTCAGGATTTCGGAACTATTTTCTGAAACAGCCGACGAAAAAATACCGATCCCTCCTTGGAATCCTCGGGGGGCCACTCTGAGCGACGAGGCCGTTGTTGTATCTCATAACTGGGAAGAAATCAGGAGATGTATGTCGAACTATGTGGGTATTGTGAGATCTGACAAAAGGCTGCAGCGGGCTGAGCGGCGAATCGATTTGATCCATAAGGAAATCGATGAATACTATAAAAATTTTATCATCACGCGAGACTTGTTAGAACTCCGCAACATTGCCACCGTGGCAAAGCTTGTGATCCAATGTGCTAAAATGAGAAAAGAAAGTCGTGGACTGCATTGTAATATTGACTATCTCTTTAAAGACGATCAGCACTGGCTAAAAGATACGCTTATAAAAAAGTAAACTCGAACGAGGATCTATCGATTCTTCTTTGCGAGATGATCAAACCTCCTCATTTTGCATCAAGCTGCTTCTCTTTAAGGGGGTTTCTTCCGTTCATTATCTTTTCGTTCAATATCGTTTCCCGTGCCACCCCATCTGAAAAAAATCGGGCGGCACAGGAAATGTCAAACAAAACTCACTTTTTTTGAAAAACTTTTACTTCCCTTCTGTTTAGATCCAACCGATAGGTTTCATTCTTCTACTTCAGCTATCTTGAGGGGAATATCCTTCCCTTTCTTTTTGCCAGTGACATCAAGCCTTCTGAGATCAAAATCTTTCGTCTCGGGGCTGAACAGCAGGCTGATAAAGGTTATGATTGCACCGATGGTGAGAACCGCTGAAGCGGAGAGCCACAATTCCTTGGGTCCTTCGATGCCTGCTATCCAGGGGAACAGATGGAATACAGCAACCAGGGGAACGATCCCCGCTCCTCCCACCAAAGCAGCGGCTGAATATCCGAACCCAACGCCCACTGAACGAGTCTTTGTGGGGAATCTCTCGGAAAGGTAGGAGGGAATGACACCCCAGGCAAGCTTAAGCGATGCCGCCATGATCGCCGCTATAAAGGCGATCTTCATGTTCCTGGTCGTGGCCGCTTTGATCAGTATCTGATAGAGGGGTATGGCTAAGATGACAATGTACAGACAATACCACTTCGTCAGTCTTACCCTTCCCCATTTATCCGCAAGCCAGCCATACAGGTTATAGCCCAGAAACGAGCAGAAGAGTGCCACTCCATAAATAAAGGTGTACTCCACCAGATTAAATTTCCCCGGACCTTTTAAGATGGAGGGCAAAAACTGATAAACGGCATAGTCGGTGAGGAAAAGTCCAGTCATAAAGAAGAAGACCTGCAGGAATATCCAGAGAGTCGGCGGCTTGAAGAGGGCGACAAAGGGTCTCTTTTCAATTTGACCCGATTCCTTCGCATGCTCAAATACAGGGGACTCGACGAGCGATCTTCTAATATACAGGGCCAAGAGAACGGGCGCCACACCCGTGACAAACATGATACGCCAGCCGTATTCATACATGGCCGGCTCTCCGATCACGGTAGTCACGCCTAACACTACGAAGGAGGCCATCGCATATCCGAGGGGAAAACCTGACTGGACAAATCCACCGATGGCGCCACGCATCTTTTCCGGTGCATGCTCGATGGCAAAAGTATGGCCCACCGCGTACTCACCACCGAAAAAACATCCCATAACAAATCTGACGATCATGAAGATGGTATATGCCAGCGGAAGCCCGATCATCACCGGCGACGGGATCAAGGCACATATTACGGACATGACACCGACACCAGCGATCGTTACGATCAGCAGATTCTTTCTGCCGATTTTATCGGCACGGTGCCCGAAAAAAGCAGCCCCGACAGGCCTTGCCGCCATGGTGACGGCGTAGAGCAACGCAATGGTCAGGAACTGCCATGCTTCACTGTGCTTGGGGGATGCAAATATCTTTGACAGCACTGGAGCCATAACGATGACCATTGCCATGTCGTAAGCATCCATCCCGAAGCCCAGAAATTGAGACCACATGGCCCGTTTGCTATCGGATGTCATTTTTACTGCTGGTATTGAATTACTCATCATCCTTCCTCCCTTTCTTTTTTACCGATCATGAATCATATAACCGCTGGAACTCTCGTTGCTCCATAATGGAAATGGCTCCATTGGCTATTACCATTCTAACCCATTTGATCGATCCTGCTGGAGCTATTTCTTACACTTAAAGATGTATAAGGGCAATACCACCCGCTTACCCTATCGTCTCCCCTATTTTCCAACGGTAAAGGGAGGCACGGCAACCTTGGGTTTGGGTTCCACGCTGACGCAGTTCACAGGAGCACAAACCTTTTTCTTGTTCAAATTGAAATAATCACGAACGAGATCTTTCTTCATTAATTGAATGGCTCGGGCAGGATCCACGCCTTTGGGGCAGACGTTGGAACATTCTCCCGCATAGTGGCAGTTAAAAACGCCATGACTGGTTGCCACCATGTCGTTCCTGTCCTTACCTCCGTCATCCCGGGAATCCACGTTGTACCGATAGGCCTGGGTGAGAGGCATCGGGCCGGGATATTTCCTGTCTGTGGCCATGGTTGGGCAGGCTGCCATACAGGCACCGCACTTGATACAATAAGTAAACTGCAGGAATTCTTCGAGTTGGCGTGGTGTCTGGAAATACTCGCCCGTAGGATTTTCCATCTCCATGACGTCGCTGCGCTTGATATGGGGCTGGACGCTGGCATGAACACCGAACATGGGCACCAGATCGGGCACCAGATCCCGGATGATGGTAAAGTTTGGCAGAGGCGCCACCGTCAAGATTTTCTCCGTGACGTCCAGAATCTGGGTATTGCAGGCCAGCATGGGCTTGCCGTTGATCAGCATGGCGCAGGACCCGCACACCCCCATCCGGCAGGAAAAACGGAAAGCAAGACTGGGGTCCTGGGTTTCTTTAATCTTGTGCAGACCATCCAGGACGGTCATTCCCCTTTCCACCTGGAGGGTATATTGTTTTTCCCAGGGTCCTTCATCTTTTTCAGGGTCGTATCGGTGGATATAAAAAATGATATCGCATTTTTTCTGAGTCTTTTCCATGGTCCTATCCTTCCTACAGGGTGGTTGCCGCAATCTTTGCTGCCGCAGCAGCAAGTGTCCCGATGACGAAAAGAATGATCCCGATGACCCACAAGGATGCGGTCAATTTGCGCTGGGTGGTCTTCTGCAGCCCTAATTCCATAAGGATTGTTCTCAATCCATAAAACCCATGGTAAAGGACCGCCCCCAGGAGAGCGATATAGGTCAGGGTAAAACACAGACTCTTGCTGCGATAGGCAACGTTTTTCCAGGCCACCGCATCACTGCCGAAGGGATTGAAGAGGCTGACGACCCCGTTCAGATGGACCGTCATCATGTGCAATCCCCCCAGAACAAAGATCATAAACCCCGCGATGATAAACCATGTCCAGTATTTCGTTTCCCTCATAACGACCTCCTATTTAACAAAAAAGAAAATATTGTAGCCTCCTGCCAAGATGAGAATGGCGGACAGTACCATGACAATCAGCATCAAGGGCCTCTGGGTATTCAAGGACGTCCGGTAAGGATAGGTGGGTTCCTCAGCCTTGCCCACAGCAAAGCCCAGTTCAATGAGGATGAGCCGGATGCCATTGAGAGCATGAAAAGCAAATCCAGTAAAAACAAGAAATTCCCCAATCTCGAACAGGGGGTGTTTCATCGTCGCCATAGCCGCTTCCCACGTCCTTGGACCGAAAACCCGGAGTGAACTTTCAAAGATGTGAAGCATAAAGAACAGGAGGATACCCAGACCCGCAAGCCGGTGTGTAATGTATAAATAACGCTCAATCCCCCACCGGCCACCACCAAGCCATCCAATGATTCCCAAATGGTTATCGTATTTGTAAGCCATCGCGTCCCCCTTAATATGTGCGCTCAACCGGGTTCCACTTGGTGATGGTGACCGGTTTGTAACCGAGTTTCGGTCCGTCTTTACTGTAACTGACCAGGGTGTGTTTCAGCCATTTCTCATCGTCGCGCATTTTAAAATCCGTTCTGGAATGAGCCCCGCGGGATTCCTCCCGGTTCAGGGCCGCCAGCACCAGAGCTTCTGCCAGATCAAGCAGATTCGCTATTTCCAGGGCATTGATCAGGTTGGTATTATAGACCATCCCTTTATCCTGGATCGAGATCTTGCTGAAACGCTGTTTCAGCTCCCGGACCTTTTTCAAACCCATGCTTAGCTTCTCTCCGGTGCGATAGACCCCCACATACTGATCCATCGCCTCCCGCAATTCCCGCTTGATCTCATATTGATTTTCGCTGCCTTTGTTCCAGAGAAGTTCAACATAAATGCGGTTGGCTTCCGCGTCCACCCGATCCTGGGACAGCTTTGGCAGGGCAGGATCGAATTTGATGTACTTGAATATCTCTTCACCCGTTATTCCTCCCCATACCAGGCATTCGGAGGTCGAATTTGCACCCAGACGATTGGCACCGTGCAGCGAATGGCAGGCCAGTTCGCCGGCCACCCAAACCCCTCTCATGGAAGTGGCTCCATTGATGTCGCCTTCAATTCCTCCCATACTGTAATGTGCAACGGGCCGGACGGGAATCGGTTCGACAATCGGGTCCAGTGCATTGAACTTCATGCAGACTTCGCGGATCAGCGGGAGAGAGCGATTGATTTTATCGGCTCCGAGATGAGTGAGATCCAGGTGAACGTAATCCAGGCCACCGGGACCTTTAAATCCTCTCCCCTCCAGAATCTCGGTCATTTCCGATCGAGAGACGATATCCCGAGGTGCCAACTCCATCTTTGCCGGCACATACTTTTCCATGAAGCGTTTGCCTTCGGCATTTCTAAGATATCCGCCTTCCCCCCGGCACGCTTCCGTCATCAGGATGCCGGAAGGTACCAGACCCGTCGGGTGGAACTGGAGAAACTCAGGATCTTCAAGGTTCAATCCCGCCCGGTACGCTATCGCCTGCCCATCGCCACTGACCGTCTGGGAATAGGTGGTGAATCCATAAAGGGTACCCAGCCCTCCCGTGGCAATGAGGATGGCCTTCGCCCGCAGGACCACAAATTTTCCGCTGCTCATGTTGATGCCGGTCAGGCCGCTAAATTCACCATTTTCCGCGATCATGGATGTGGCGAAGAATTCATCATAACGGGAAAAATTCCGATACTGTAACAAAGTATCGTAGAGAGTTTGCACCTCAAAAAAACCCGTTTTGTCCTGGGCCAGTGTGCATCGGTTGCAGCTATGTCCTCCGAAAGGACGCTGCTGGATTCTTCCGTCCGGATATCTTGACCACGGGATCCCCCAGTGCTCAAGCAGCAAGATCTCTTTGGGAATTCTTTCCACAAACCGGTACACGACATCCTGATCCGCCAGGAAGTCGGAACCTTTGACCGTATCCCAGGCGTGAAGGTCGAGGCTGTCGCCTTCATCCTCACGAAGCACCGCCGCAGAGCCTCCTTCTGCGCAAACGGAATGGGGACGCTGGATCTGCACTTTTGATACGAGACCCATGTTGATGGTGTCCCCGGACTTTCGGGCGATTTCCACGGCCGCACGCAGACCGGCGAGGCCCGTACCAAAAATCAGCACATCATGGGTGATCACTTCAATTTCCTTGGCACCGTAACCTGAATTTTTCATGGCTAAATCATCCTAATTTGATACCGGTTAATCTTTCCTGTATTTCTTTGCGCCTTCCACATAAAGGTCATTCCCCTTGGTGTCGTTGATGACCACGACGGGAAAATCCTCGACTTCCAGTTTCATGATCGCTTCAGGTCCGAGATCCTCATAGGCCACAACCTCCGCTTTCTTGATGCTCTTGGCAATCAGCGCACCCGCTCCCCCGGTGGCGCCGAAGTAGACGGCCTTGTATTTTTTCATCGCCTCGACAACCTCCGGGGCACGGTTCCCTTTGCCGATCATGCCTTTCATGCCCAGTGCCATCAGTTGGGGGGCGTAGGCATCCATGCGGTAACTGGTCGTCGGTCCTGCAGAGCCAATGGGCTGGCCGGGCTTGGCCGGTGCGGGTCCCACATAGTAAATAATCTGCCCCCGGATATCCATGGGGAGATTCTTCCCTGCGGTCAGCAGATCGATCATTTTTTTATGGGCGGCATCTCTTCCGGTATAGATGATGCCTGTCAAAAATACTTTGTCTCCGATTTTCAGTTTTTCCACATCTTCGTCAGACAAGGGTGTTTTCAGTTTTATATTCTTTGCCATGTGCTCCTCCATCTAAATAACAGCTTCCTTATGCCTCGATGCATGACATTGCACATTGACCGCCAAAGGCAAGCTGGCGATATGGCAGGGTTCAACCTCAAAAAAGACATCAAGGGACGTGGTGTTTCCTCCATAACCCATGGGGCCAATCCCCAGCTTATTGATTCTCTCCAGGACTTCCACCTCAAGTTTGGCTATCTCGGGATCAGGATTTCTTTCCCCGATATTTCGCAAAAGGGCTTTCTTGGCCAGAAGAGCCGATCGCTCAAAGGTACCTCCGATGCCCACACCCACCACCGTGGGAGGACAGGGATTCGATCCTGATTCTTTCATGCGATTGACGATGAAATCTTTGATGCCTTCGATGCCCGCGGAGGGTGCCATCATGTGAACGCGGCTCATGTTCTCCGCTCCTCCGCCTTTGGGGACAGCCGTGATCTTCATCTTGTCGCCAGGAACGATGTCAAGGTGGATAACGGCCGGGGTATTGTCTTTTGTGTTTTTCCTCGAAAAAGGATTGCAGGCGGATTTCCTCAGATAGCCTTCCTGGTAGCCTTGCCGTACTCCCTCATGGACAGCTTCCTTGAAATCGCCGCCAACGATGTGGACATCCTGCCCGAGGTCGATAAATAAGACAGCAAGCCCCGTATCCTGGCAGATGGGAGAATGCTCCTCCCGGGCAATCCTGGCATTTTCCTTCAACTCCTTCAGGACTTCCTTGGCGACGGGGGATTCATCATGGGCGATGCCCCGGTCAAAGGCAGCCAGAACATCCGCCCCCAAGTTATAGTTGGCATCGATAAAAAGGTCCCGAATGACCTTGGTGATTTGATTGACATGAACTTCTCTCATCGGTTCCTCCCTATTTAACTTGATCAATGGCTCTCTTCAACGCATTCTCAAGCATACTCATAGGTGGCTTCTTGATAAACCCTGCCTCCATCAAGTGATTGACGAGCGCTCTGGCTTCTTTGATGTCCGTTTCCGCCTTTTTAAAGGCTTCTCCCGCTGTCATTTTTACTCTTGCCACGCCGTCCTTAATGGCCTGCATGGCCACGTCTCTTGCTTCTGCCGGGAAAACCTCCCACTCACTCATCAGGGGAGCGATATTATCGGGGTCAATCCCGCGCTTTTCCGCCGTCGCCGCCATGGAATACGCTGCCGCAATGGCCATTCCATCGGTAATTTTGGAAGCTTTAGCGATCAGGGCGCCTTTCAGGATGCCCGGAAATCCGAGGGAATTGTTCACCTGGTTGGGAAAATCCCCTCTTCCCGTGGCAACGATGTAGGCTCCCGCCTCTTTCGCGGCGTAGGGATAAATTTCGGGAACAGGGTTGGCGCAGGCAAAAACGATCGACTTCTTGGCCATCGTACGCACCCAGGAGGGTTTGATGACATCCGGACCCGGTGTTGAGATCGCAATGAGCACATCGGCACCTTTCATGGCATCCCCGATGGAATCTATTTTTTTTGGATTGGTCGTCTTGCAGATTTCCCATTTACGATAGAATTTTTTGTCTGCCTCGATGTCCTTCCTGCCTTTGTGCAGCCCCCCCTTGGAATCGCAGACCACGATGTTTTCAGGGTTTGCTCCGGCTTGCAGGATGAGACGGACACAGGTCGTGTTTGCAGCTCCGGCCCCAAAAAAGACCACCTTCGCCTTGCCGATATCCTTGTCGACAACTTTGAGGGCATTGATCAGACCGGCAAGGGTCACGCAGGCCGTCCCCTGGGCGTCGTCATGCCACACGGGGATATCGCATTCTTCACGCAGAACATCGAGGACCTTGAAGCAGTTCGGCTGGGAGATATCCTCGAGGTTTACGGCACCGAAGCTGGGCTGGACCATCCTGACAAAATCGATGATCTTATCGGGGTCATGCTCTCCTTTTTTATTGTAGCTGTTCACGCAAAGGGCAACGGCATCGACTCCGCCCAGGTACTTCATCAAAAAGGCTTTGCCTTCCATGACGCCGAGGCCTCCGGAAGGTGTAACATCTCCATCTCCAAGCACCCTCGTTGAGTCACTGACGACGGCCACGAGGTTTCCACGGTTGGTCAGTTCAAAAGATTCATTGTTATTGTCTCTGATGGACGTGGAGATTTTGGACACACCGGGGGTATACCAGACGTTAAACCAGTTGAAACTATACACTCCTGCTTTGGGAACGGTCATTACCTTTCCACCGTAAAATTTGTGTGCCACATAAGCAAGCTCCTTCAGGAAAAGGGTTTGCCCCTTGGCAATCTGCGCTTCTGTGAAGTTCTCAGGGAACGCCTTTCTAAGATTATTCAATTCAAAGTCTATTTTTTTCGCCATGTGATAACTCCTTTCCCTATTTAAAGTTTCTCAATATCATACAAGTAAAGCCACCTCTTCATGGGTATGACCTGTATGCCGTCTTTGAGCACGGTTCACTTTTTCAAGTCCCCGGCTCCACCAGAGTTATAGAACTCGCTTCAAAACATTCGCTCCTTTCGTTTTCGGGAATCTGGGACTGCATGTTTTGGATTCCCATTATTTAATCGCGAGAAGGTATGGGACACCAATGCCTATCAGTGCAACAAGGAAGATCGTCCCAAAAATGAGTCCCAATGTCCAAAAGTCCTTACGGCTGATATATCCGCTTCCGTAATAGACGGGACCCGGACCGGTGGCGTAGGGCGTGATCACACCCATGATTCCCAGTGAGTAGCAGAGAAGGAGGGCAAAAGTTTTGATGGGAAGACCCGGTATGGCAGCACCGACAGCCAGCATCACGGGCAGGATAGCCGTGGTGTGTGCGGTGAGGCTTGCAAACATGTAATGAACGATAAAAAAGATCACCACCAGGACCACCATCACAACAATAGGTGACATTCCTGTCAGGAGGGCTGCCATACTCTTGGCGAACCAGGTAACAAATCCTACCTTATTGAGGCCATCAGCCAGTGCAACAAGGGTGGCAAACCAGACGAGAACGTTCCAGGCCTGTTTGTTGGCAAGGATGTCATCCCACGTGACCGTCCCAGTGATGATCATCAAAGAGATGACAAATCCTGCCGCCGTGGTGGCATCTATGAGGTTCCCACCAAAAATCCACAAAGCCAGGGCCAAAACAGCAAGCAGAGCCATCACAAGCTCCTTGCGGGAAAACTTACCCAGCTTGTCCAGTTCCTGGGATGCCCAGGAGGGTATTTCCTCGCTGGATTTGATCTCAGGCGGGTAAATCTTGTAGACGAGATAAGGAAGGATTAGAATGAGAATAATGCCCACAGGAAGAAAACCGACGAACCATTCTGTCCATGAGATACTGATCTTTACCGTCTTGTTTACCAGATCCAGGGCCAGAAGATTTGGGGCTAAAGAGGTGATAAACATGGAACTGGTGACACAGGTTGCCGCAAAGGCCGTCCACATGATGTATGCCCCGATTTTGCGAGATGTTTCTCCTGGGGAGGACCCATAAAGACCGGGAAGATTACGAATGATGGGGAAAATGGTACCGCCGCTCCTTGCCGTATTCGAGGGCGTAAAGGGCGCCAGGATGAGATCGGAGAAAGTGATCGCATATCCGAGTCCCAGTGTCTTTCGGCCCAACTTCTTGACCAGGATCAAAGCGATGCGTCTGCCAAGGCCCGTTTTATCATAGCCCATGGCAAACATAAAGGCCCCAAAGATCAACCAGACCGTCGTGTTGGAAAATCCGGACAAGGCCCACCGTATATTATCGGCTGGTTTGGGGCCGGCCAAACCCAGAACCGCAACAAGGAAGACGCCGATAAACCCCACGGCTGCTGCCGGAAGAGGCTCCAGGATTAGACCCAAAATAACGGCGCTGAAAATGGCAAAGAAATACCAGGCCGTCAGATTTAATCCTTGGGGAGCGGGGAGTAAGGCGATAATAATACCCAAAAGCAAAGGCAGGACAGCTTTCCACGGAATCGTCTTCATCTTTAACCTCCTTGTTTTTTTAAATACGGAAGCAACTCAGGACTGTGTCGAATCCTGTTCTCTCGAAGATTTCCGGGGTATCTTGCATAGGGCGCCAGCACATATACACTACTGTACTGACTAATAATTTTATTAGGAAATAGTCAAGTAATAAAATGGCTTTTTTTAAGCAGGATGGTTGTTAACTTTTCCCAACCATTTTTGAACTGGATCTTTTACTGTTTCACCAAAATATTTAAGCTTTTATGGCGTTTTCCTTTCTTTGCACTCTGAAAACGATTTGAAAAAAGTTGACACGATTTTCGGCAGTATAGTATGTGACAAGATCATTAGACAAGTAAAATGATGACCCGAAAAACGGCGGTGATTACGGCGCGGTCGTTATTAAAGCGTGGTAAAAGTATCGGGGGCAGGTCAGAAAATTCCATGAAAGGAGGAATCATCATGCCATACGTCAATATCAAGATAACCAACGAAGGGGCGACGACCGAGCAGAAAGCAGCCCTGATCAAAGGGGCAACCCAACTCCTCGTGGATGTGCTGGGTAAGAACCCGGCCACCACCGTGGTGATTATTGACGAAGTGGAGACCGACAACTGGGGAATCGCTGGCGAGAGTGTCGCTATGAGACGCAAGGCGGAAAAATGATAGGATAAAACACGAGAGAGGGAAAGGGATGGGGTTTATTACAGACATAGAGTCGTTGGCATGGGAATCCGTAAGACCTGATATTGCACGAGATGTATTGGGTAAGCCCTTGCTGCGTTCAGAAGGCATCAAGATGGTTTTAACTAAAATACTGCCTGGGGGTGGCTTTGAAGCTCACCGTGATGCCTATGGTCACTTGCTCTATTTTCTCGAAGGTTCAGGGATCGTGGGAGTCGGTAGCGAAGAATTCAGTATTAAGCCGGGGCTGGTGGTGCAGGTCATGGCAGGGGAAGAGCATTTCTATCGCAATAACAGTGGCAAAGAGCTCACCCTGATATCAGCCAATATAACCGTAGAACCCTAACTCAACATAGGATACCTATATCGGGGGCAGGTCACCGAGCGGGGTGATCGTTCCTAGTGACAGGAAAAATAAAATGTGATTATGGATACTACGGTGATGGAGTTCACCGATAAACCGCCCGGAAGGCTGATAACTCCTGCGTTAAATAAAGATTACCCGCAGGAGTGACATAGACAGTGAAAAACTCCTGCAGGAGGTCAACCTGGAGGAGTTTTTTTTATGGAACAAACCAATAAAAAAAATGATAACAAAACAGGGGCACTGTCAAGTTTTGATTATTTCAAATCCCCCTTGACCGTCCGATGGGGGTGTGATAGAAAGTAGCGAAACTGCATGATTTTGCAGCAGGAAAAGAAACAAGGAGTTTTTGAATGCCGCTCTATGATTTTGAATGTTGTCAGTGCCGCCATGGTTATGAAGGCTTCCTGAAAGTGGATGAGCCCTATGATCAGTTGGAGTGCCCTGAATGCGGGGCGAAAAATCCAAAGAAACTGGCCACCGCCTTTCGCACGAATTCCTGGTCGAAATTTTTGGACACCATGGAAAGGAAAGTCAATCCGCATAAGTTTAAATAGTGAATAAAATTCACGGAAACCTGACCGGCCTTGCACCGGCGCAGATCAAAGGGATTGAACAGCTCTACCGGCGGCGGGTGCCGCCTGAGCGTATTATCACCCATGATTTGGCGAGGCAGTTGACAACCCTCTCCCGGGAGATCAACCGGCAAATTGGCCTCCTCATCAGCCGCCGGGGAGAAATTGCCTTTGTGGTGGTCGGTTCCCATAAGGATATCCTGATTCCCGGTCTTGACAGTTTCCGTTCTTCATCCAGCCGCTTCAGAGGGCTCCGGTTGATTCACACCCATCTGGACGGCGAAAATTTGACCACCGATGATTTGACCGATCTGGCGCTCCTGCGTCTTGATCTTGTGTGTGCGATCGATACGGATCCGGATGGTTTGCCGGGCAAGGCCTATACAGCGCACCTGATTCCCGAAAATCTTGAAGGCACCTTCTGGATGCAGCTTCCTCCTGCGCCGCCTGCCGAACTCACCCTGAACTTTTTATCCTTTATCCAGGCCCTGGAGGGCGAATTCACCAAAAAGCAGAAGACGAGGAAGGTGGACGCCACCGACCGCGCCATCCTGATCCGGGTTGAAACCGATCCACGGGCTGAATCAGAGTATGCTCTTGACGAATTGAAAGAGCTGGCCCGCTCTTGCGGTGTCGAAGTTTTTGATACCATCATGAAACACCGGACGCAGATGGATTCGAAATTTCTCCTGGGCAAAGGACAGCTTTCGGACCTGGTGATCCGGGCATTGCAGATGGGTGCCAACCTCCTCATTTTTGATCACGAACTCACCGCGGCCCAGATCAAATCGATTACCGATTTCACCGAAATCAGAGTGGTCGACCGGACCCAGGTCATTCTCGATATTTTCGCCCGGCGTGCCCATAGCCGGGAAGGGAAGATTCAGGTGGAGCTGGCCCAGTTGCAGTACCTGCTCCCGCGGCTGGTAACGAAAAATACCGCCATGTCGCGGCTTACCGGTGGGATCGGGGCCAGAGGACCGGGTGAAACGAAGCTTGAAATAAACCGGCGGCGTGTCAGAGACCGCATTCACCGACTTCAAAAGGAACTGCAGACCGTACAAAAAGCCAGGGGAGTGCGGCGGGTCAAACGGGAAAGAATGGGCCTTCCCATCATCTCGATTGTGGGCTACACCAATGCGGGTAAATCGACCCTTTTGAATGCCCTCACGAAGAGCGAGGTCTTTACGGAGAATCTTCTTTTTGCCACGCTGGATCCCAAAAGCTCACGGCTCCGTTTCCCCAGAGACTGGGAAGCGATTATTACCGATACGGTTGGATTTATCCGGGACCTGCCGAAGGAACTTTTCGCCGCCTTCCGGGCCACCCTCGATGAACTTCATGAAGCGGACATCCTTCTCCATGTCATCGATATCAGCAACCCGAACTTTGAAAATCACATCACTGCCGTGGAAAATATTTTACAGGAACTTGAAATTACCGGGAAACCGACAATCCGCGTCTTCAATAAAGAGGATCATTTTCCCGCTAAAAGCCTTCTGAATACCCTCTGCCAGCGCTTTGGCGCCACGGCGATTTCAGCCCTTCACCCGGAAACACTTCCACCTTTGATGATCGAAATTGAGAGCTTGATGACAAAGGGCCGGTGCAGCCATTCTCATTCCTATGCAAAACCTGTTTAAACAACATCAGCGGTTATGGATCTCTCTTCTGCTTGCCCTCCTGACAGGACTGATCTACTGGCAGGTCCAAAATCATGCGTTCCTTGATTATGACGATGGCACCTATGTGACGGAAAATCCCCATATCCAGGCCGGCTTCGCCATGAAAAGCCTGGCCTGGGCCCTGAGTGCCACCTCTGCCGGCAACTGGCATCCCCTGACCTGGATCTCCCATCTGCTGGACGTTCAGCTCTTTGGTCTCAAACCGGCAGGGCATCATCTGGTCAATCTCCTGTTTCATATTGCCAATACCCTGTTATTGTTTCTTGTCTTGAGCCGGATGACTCGGGCGCTCTGGCAAAGCGCTTTTGTCGCGGCCCTCTTCGCCCTGCATCCTCTCCACGTGGAGTCGGTGGCCTGGGTCGCTGAACGTAAAGACGTGCTGAGTGCCTTTTTCTGGATGCTCACCCTCGGGGCTTATGTTTTTTACACGGAACGTCCGGGTCTGCGTCGCTACGGGGCGGTTCTGCTTTTTTTTGTCCTGGGGCTGATGGCCAAACCGATGCTGGTGACTCTTCCCTTTGTGTTCCTGCTGCTGGATTACTGGCCATTGGACCGTTTTCCCCAGTTGCATCCGCAGGAGAAGAAAAAAGTTTCCGAATCCCTGAAATCGTTACGACCGCCGCTCCTGGAAAAAATACCCTTCTTCCTTTTGTCGGCTGCCTCAAGCGTGATCACCTACGTTGCCCAGCAGAGAGGGGGTGCGGTTGAATCATTCCAATCTCTTCCCCTGTCGGAACGGTTAGGGAATGCTTTGGTTTCTTACATCCTTTATATCGGGAAAATGCTCTGGCCGCAAAATCTTGCCGTGATGTATCCCCACTATGGCATGCCGTCCCTGTGGCAGGCCGGTGGCGCCTTTTTGCTTCTCCTGGGAATAACAGGATTGGTGATTGGCAGAGCCAGGCTCCGTCCCTATCTGATGGTGGGGTGGCTGTGGTATCTTGGCACACTGGTGCCGGTTATCGGCATTGTCCAGGTGGGCGTTCAGGCGATGGCCGACCGCTACACCTATCTGCCGCTCATCGGGCTTTTCATCATGACGGCATGGGGTGTTTCGGATCTGACGGTTTCGTGGAAATACAGAAAGGAAATCCTCATCCTGCTGGCTGGAACGGTGCTGTCCATCCTGATGATCAGCACCTGGTTTCAGTTGCAACACTGGAAAAACAGCATCGCCCTTTTTGAAAATACCCTGCAAAAAACAAAAAACAATGCGGTCGCCCACAGTGTTCTCGGCATTGTTTTATATAAACAGGGGAAAGTTCCTGAGGCCGTTGGCCATTTCCAGGAGGCCATCCGTATTGATCCTGCTCATAGTTCTTCCTATAATAATTTAGGTCTTGTTTTAAGAAATCAGGAAAAAATCGAAGAAGCGATCGTCTACTATCAGGAGGCGGTCCGGAATAATCCGCGCAACGCCGAGGCGCTGAACAATATGGGGAGTGCCCTGTATGCGTTGGGGAGAAAACAGGAGGCCGCCGACTATTATATCCGGGTGATCCATATCAATCCGGATCATGCCACAGCTCATTACAACCTGGGCAATGTTTTCGGCTCACAGGGTAAAATCACCGAAGCCATCGCCCAGTTTCGTGAAGCCGTCCGGGTTAAACCGGATGATGCGGAAGCCCAGAATAATTTGGGGTACGGATTGCTCCTCTCCGGTAAACCGGATGAAGCCATCGAGCCTTTGCGCAAAGCCCTGGAGATACAACCGGATTCTGTTCCAGCCAGACGCAATCTGAACGAAGCGCTGGCCAGACAGAAAGAATTGCGGTGAACGCAAGTGCTGCTACATGATTCCCTTATACCAGCCGCCGTCGATCTGGATGGCGGCGCCCGTAATGTAACCGCTGTGGTTGGAAGCCAGATAGGTGACCAGACTGGCGAATTCTTCCGGTGTGCCCAGACGGCCCATGGGGATGGAAGATTCCCAGCGTTTAATGATCGCCTCGGGCGTCGTTTTTTCTTTTTCCGCTGTCGCTTTGGCGAGATTCCGCACCCGGTCCGTCAGGGTATAGCCGGGGCAGACACTGTTGACCGTGATATTGAAGGGCGCCAGCTCATTGGAGAGTGACTTGGCCAGACCGATCACGCCGGAGCGCACTGTATTAGAAAGAATCAGTCCGTCAATGGGCTGTTTGACCGCAATCGACGTCATGTTGATGATCCGGCCCCATTTCTTTTCCTTCATGACCGGCACGACCTCCCGCGTCATGACGATGGTGCTCATGAGGTTAAGCCGGAATCCATATTCCCAGAGGGTGTCATCGATTTCGAGAAAGGTCGTTGAAGGAGGACCGCCGGCGTTATTGACCAGAATATCCACCGTGCCGTAATGGGCAAGGGATTTCCGTACAAATTGTTTCGCCTGTTCCAGGTCGGTAACATCGGCAGGAATGGCCAGGATTTCGCCTCCTGTGGCCCGGCGGATCTCCTCTGCCGCTTCCGGCAGATAGGCATCATCTAGGGAACCGATGGCCACTTTCGTCCCCTCTTTCGACAGCATCATCGCCACGGCTTTTCCCAGCCCCATGCTTCCCCCGGCAACCAGGGCGACCTTGTTTTTCAGTCCTAAGTCCATCGCTCCCTCCTTATCGTCATTTTTGAATCGTCAATATTGAGAACTGGTTTGAAGAAATCCTGTATTCGTAACTCTTTTATTATAAAAAAAAATATTCGTCAATCACTTGAAAAAAAGAAACATTTATAGTAATTAGCGGTTGACATCTGATTTGTTCTGTTTTAGAGTTACCGAAATTTATTTTGGATTGCCTGAAAATGACAAGTTTCATGAAGAGAAAAAATCTTAATCTTAGCAACCTGTTAGGGCTGTTGTGCCTCTCTCTTCTATTGGTGGGAATAAACCCATCACCCGTCGTTTTTAGGAAAATGTAATCGATCAGAAAATAAGCAGAATCCTAAAGGCCATGGGTGGAAAATCCATGGCCTTTTTGTTTATCCGGCGTAATATTTTGAGTCTGCGGAAATCAGCCGCGAAAAAGGGGAGACGACAATATGCATGAAGTTATCTGGCATGGCCGGGGAGGCCAGGGGGTAGTCGTTGCGGCGCAGATCCTGGCCGAAGCCGCCTATCTGGAAGGTTTCAAAGGTGTGACGTCGGCGCCCACATTCGGTCCCGAAAGGCGAGGAGCGCCGCTAACTGCCTCTACGAGAATTGCCGATAACCCGATCCGGACATTCTCACAGATTGAACTGGCCGACATCACGGTTGTTCTGGATGACAGCCTCTTTGGCGTGGTAGACATCCTGGGCAAGGTGAAAAAAGGCGGGATGGTGATCATCAATACCGCGAAACCAGCGGAGACATTTAATGTCCCCGCTGGTTTCAATCTGGCCACAGTGGATGCCGCGAACGTCTCCCTCAAGCAGCATCTGATCAAGGAAGGGGCGCCGGTGGTTAATACCCCGATGCTGGGCGCCTTCGCCAGGGCCGCGGGCATGGTTTCCTTGGAAAATCTGGAAAAGGCGCTTCGGAGTAAATTATCACGGGAAGCGATTTTCAAAAATTTTGCGGCAGTGAAAGCCGCCTACGAAGTGACCATTACCCGTGAGAAACGGAATTCCTGAAGAACAAGGAGACCCATGATGGAAGAAAAGAAAGACGATAACATATCGGCCATGTGTACCGTTGCCGTCGGCGAGGCCGGTAAAACCGGCGACTGGCGGAGTGTCCGCCCGGTTATCGATCGTAAAAAATGCATCCCGTCCCTGAAAAACAAGTCGGCCTGTTTTCTCTGCTGGCTCTACTGTCCGGAAGGGGTGGTCAAGCCCGGCATCCCTGTGGAAATTGATCTGGAATACTGCAAGGGGTGCGGCATTTGTGCGGAAGAATGCCCGCCCAGGGCCATTAGCATGGTAAGGGAGGATAAGATCAATGAGTAACGTCCAGATTATGACCGGTAATCAGGCGGCCGCTCTGGCGGCAAAACTCTGTAACGTGGAAGTGGTTGCCGCCTATCCCATTACCCCGCAGTCCCAGTTGTCCGAAATCTTGTCCCAGTATGTGGAAAGCGGCGAACTGAAGGCCGAATATGTCCGGGTGGAAGGGGAACATTCCGCACTGACTGTCTGTATATCCGCATCCACGGTCGGCGCCCGGGTCTTTACCGCCACCAGCGCGAACGGACTTCTCTATATGCACGAACAGCTCCACTGGGCGGCCGGTTCTCGTCTGCCCATCGTTATGTGCTGCGTCAACCGCGGTGTCGGTGCTCCCTGGACGATCTTCAACGATCAGCAGGATTCCCTGGCCCAGCGGGATACGGGATGGATGCAGTTCTACTGCCGCAACAACCAGGAAATCCTGGATACGGTCATTCAAGCATACCGGATTGCCGAAGCCGTCTATTGTCCAGTCATGGTTTGTTATGATGGGTTCGTCCTGTCCCATACCATGATGCCGGTGGATATCCCCGCCGCCGTCGACGTCAAGGCCTTCCTGCCTCCATACAAGCCTCACACGATTCTGTCGCCCGATGATCCGAGGAATCTCAACCCCGTTCTTTTCCCCGGGCAGAGGCGGGACAGCGAAGGCGTTCTCCGGGACGGCTATATGGAAATGCGTTATAAACTGCAGGCGGCGCTGGATAAAGCCCCCGAAGCTGTACGGTCTGCCAATAGGGCCTTTGCCGAAGCCTTCGGCAGAAACCACGGTGGAATGCTCTGGGAATACCATGCGAACGATGCAGATCTGATCCTCGTCGGGATGGGGTCCCTGGCCAGCGAAGCCATGGCCGCAGCGGATATCCTCCGGGCGGAAGGCATAAAGGCGGGAGTCGTGGGAATCCGCGTCTACCGGCCTTTTCCAAAAGAGGATGTCCGGGATGTCTTCCGAAACGCGAAGGCCGTCGTGATCTTTGAAAAAAGCATCAGCTATGGTTATGAAGGCGGCCTCTGCTCCGATCTGAAGGCGGCCTTTTACGGGACGAACATCAAGGCGCCCATTCATGGTTATATCGCCGGATTGGGCGGCCGGGACGTCAAAGCCCGGGAACTAGTGGCGGCGGCAAAAGATTCCCTGGCCAGTTTCGACAGGGGAATGGTGGAACCAAAAACAACTTGGCTCAGTACATTTACAGGGTGAACCTATGCCGGAAAATCTTTTTAAACTGAATGCAAAAGAATATATTCTGCCCGGAACCCGGGCCTGTCAGGGGTGCGGTCTTTCCCTGGGCTATCGATACGCCCTGAAGGCACTGCGTGAAAACACTATTGTGACTCTGCCCGCCTGTTGTCTCTGTGTTCTGCACGGGATCTATCCCACGACGCCGGTTATGGTGCCCTGTCTGAACAATTCCTTTGCCAGCACGGCGGCGTCCGCGTCGGGTATCGTGGCCGGTCTCCAGGCCCTCAACAAAACGGATACCACCGTGATGGCTATTGCCGGCGACGGCGGGACCTTCGATATGGGGATTCAGGCCCTGAGCGGGGCGGCGGAAAGGGGAACAGACTTTATCTATGTCTGTTATGACAACGAAGGCTACATGAATACGGGCACCCAGCGGTCCAGCGCCACGCCCATGGGTGCTCTGACGTCCACCACCCCGATCCTGACCAAACAGCAGCATAAGAAGGATTTCATCAAGATCATGGAAGCCCATGATCTTCCTTATCTGGCTACGACATCACCATCCTATCCCATTGATCTTTATGAAAAATTTGTCAAAGCCAAGAAGATCAAGGGAACGCGGTATATTCACATGTACGTCCCCTGCCCGCCCGGCTGGGGCTATGCCCCCAAAGACACCATCAAGACAGGTAAACTGGCCGTGGAAACTGGACTCGTCGTCCTGTTCGAAGTCGAAAACGGAAAATTCCGCTTCACGGGCCGGAGCAAAACCCTGGCCGAACGGGGCAACCGGCTGCCTGTCATCAACTACCTGGAAAAGCAGGGACGGTTCAAGAAGATGAATATCGAACAACTGCATCAGTTGCAAGTCTGGGTGGATACCAAGTGGCAGGAGTATCTCAAACGCGCGGAAGGGTAGAGACGGCTTTGTAAAAAACCGTGAAAAAGCGAAAAAGATTTCTGAGCTGCGGCGAACCCATTTTTATGGATCTCAAGATATCCGGTTTTTACTCATGAGGACTTCCCTGATCAGGGAAGCGTAGCGCTGGGAAGCGCCGCGGTTGGCAGCGATGACCTGACCGGCTATTTGACCTTTCCGGGTAAGTGTTTCAGGGTCTCGCAGCAGGGCAAGAATTCTACCAAAAAGGTCGTGGCTGTCCGTCACCGTTATCCCGGCTCCTGCCTCTTCCAGAAGGGTTTTCTCATCTCTGAAATCTTCCATGGATGGTCCATACAGGACCACTTTTCCCCAGGCGGCAGGTTCGAGAATGTTTTGCCCTCCTTTCCGCACCAGTGACCCCCCGCAGAAAACAATGGTTGCCAGGCTATAGATCTTGAAGAGTTCGCCGATAACATCCACGACCAGAACGCGTTGGTTTCGTCTCGACAGGCCCTGGTTGATTTCAGTCAGGGTCAGGCTGTCCTGGAATCCATATTGTTTGACCAGGCGAATGACTTCCCGGCCTCGTTCAATATGGCGGGGAATGAGGATCAGCTTGAAATCCGGATAAAGGTTCAGGAGCTGTTTATAAACATCGAGAATAATGATCTCCTCGCCCTCATGGGTACTTCCAGCCACGAAAACCCTGTCCGTGTCTGCTATATTCAAACGATGGGCGATATCCTCCCGTAAGGCAGGTGATACCATTGCCGCCAGGCCGTCATATTTTGCATTTCCGAGCACATGAATCTTCGTCAGGGCCATTCCGAGCGCGCCAGCCCGCTGGCCATCCATTTCTGAAATAACACCCATTTCATCGATATCTGCCAGGAACTGCTTCCAGAAAAAACGTGTACGGTAATATTGCCGGAAGGACCGGGGGGAAAGGCGCCCATTGATCATCACGATTTTGATTTCTTGCCTTTTGCAGATCCGGAGAAAGTTCGGCCAGAGTTCTGTTTCGGTAGGGATGAAGATATCCGGCTGGATTTGGCGGACGACCTTCCGAATCACAAAGGGAATATCAAGGGGGTAGTAGATCAGATGGACGGATGCAGGTACAATCCGGCGGGCCATGGCCTGCCCTGTTTCTGTACTTGTGGACAAAACGATACAGGCACCGGGAAAATCTGATTGCAGAGAAGCAATAATAGGTGCTGCCGCAGTCACTTCACCGACCGATACTGCATGGACCCAAACCCGGGGCTCACCTTTCATGTCCTGATAGAGGTCCGGCCGGTTGATGCCGAATTTCGGACCTAAGCTGTGCCGGTACTTGCCGGTGAACAGCATTTTCAAACCATAATAGGGAATGGCAAAGAGTGAGAAAATAAAAAGGATGATGTTATATAAGAGCAGCATTTTTCAACGAATCCAATGACGGATCAAAGAGACTGAACCTATTGACATCCTGACAATAATCATATATGAATGAACCATGAAAATCATTGCCCCCTCCATTCTGTCGGCTGACTTCAGTGTTCTGGGCGAAGAAATCGCCGCCGTTGAAGCAGCCGGGGCGGACTGGATTCACATCGATGTCATGGACGGCCATTTTGTTCCAAACATTACGATGGGTCCCAGTGTGGTCAAGTCCCTGCGGAAGATGACCGTATTGCCCTTCGATGTCCACCTGATGGTTGAAAATCCCGAACAGTATATTCAGCCCTTTGCCGAAGCGGGCAGTGACAGAATTACGGTCCACATGGAAGCGTTGATTCACCTGCATCGGACGGTCTCCCAGATTAAAGAACTGGGCCTCAAGGCCGGTGTGTCCCTAAACCCGGCAACGCCGCTGAGTTTCGTTGAATCCATACTGACCGACATTGACCTTCTGCTTATCATGACCGTCAATCCCGGTTTTGGCGGTCAGCAATTCATCAAGACCATGCTGTCGAAAATCCGACAGGCAAGGGAACTCATCGACCGCTTCGCCCCTGCTGTGCTCCTCGAAGTGGACGGCGGTGTGACTCTCACGAACATGCCTGCGATTTTGAAGGCCGGCGCAGATGTGCTTGTCGCCGGAGCATCCATATTCGGCAGCGGTAATTACCGCGATACGATCGGCAAGATGAAGGCTTCCATGTCAGAATAATCAGGCCATCTTCGCCGCCAGCTTTTGTTGGACCTCTTTCGCCTCCGCTACGATCCGTTCAAAAAGTTCAGCCACCGTCGGCTCGTCCCGGATCAGTCCCATAACCTGCCCCACCGGCAGGATGCCCTTCTCGACATCCCCGTCTTCCGTGGCCAGCTTGAAGGCCTTGAACCCATTGGCCATGAAGGCCATTTTATAGGCGTTGTTCAAGCCGGAGGCCAGAATGCCGATAAACAGTTTAAGGTAGGGCATCTTCATCTGTCTGGCAATATCCTGGGAGTTGACAAAGGCAGCAGAAAGATCGAGCCCCTTTTTGATGGCTTTTACCGCTGCGTCGGTCTTCATGACCCGGCACCAGATCCCGTCTACGCGCGTCGAATAAAGGGTATCCGTCACATCTTTTTCAATGGACATCTTTTTGAAATTCTTATGGAGGGGGCTCTCCTGGGTCGTCATCAGCCTGGTCCCCAAGGCTACGCCTTCCGCACCCAGGGCAAGCGCCGCTGCCAGCCCCCGTCCGTCGGCAATGCCGCCCGCCGCAATGACGGGAATATGAATAGCATCCACCAGGCTCGGGATCAGCACCATGGAGGTCAGTGCTTCGCCATGGGCTGCGGCTTCATTCCCCGTGGCAATGACGCCATCGGCCCCGTAATCCTGTGCCCGTTTGGCGTGTCGGGCGTTCACAACGGTCGCAATGACTTTGCCGCCATATTTATGGGCATCCTTGACCAGCCAGTCTCCTTTGCCGAGGGCGAAGTTTATAACCGGCACCTGTTCCTCCAGAAGGACTTTTGCGTTCTCGGCCGCTCCGGGCATGAGCAACGTGGCGTTACAGCCGAAGGGTTTGTCTGTCAGTTGTCTGATTTCCTGGATCGCCTTTCGGGTTTGTGACGGGTCCATGGGTCCCGTAGCCAGAATGCCCAGACCGCCGGCGTTGGATACAGCGGCGACCATTCTGGGAACACTGATCCAGCTCATGCCGGACAGAAGGATGGGGTACTTGATACCGAAAAGCTCGGTAATACGTGTTTTCACTAAAAAATTCTCCTTACGATGAAATATAATAAGCAGGCAGGGTTTATAAACCCCGCCTGCTTATTTAAATCTGAACCGCTTTGTCTGTCCATCCGCTTGCAAGATGGTCGTTTGCAAAATGATTATGCTTGCAGCGTTCGGCCGATGGTTAGAATTTCCGCTTCCTTCGTTCCTTCGTACAGTTCCAGGATCTTGGCATCGCGGTACCATTTCTGCACGCTGTATTCGTCAATGTAACCATAACCGCCGTGAAGTTCGACCGCATTGTTGGCGCAGAAAACCGCTGTCTGGCCGCTGTAGAATTTCGCCATGGCGGCCAAATGATAATCAGGACGCCCTACATCGATCAGCCAGGCTGCCTTATAGACAAGCCCCCGCAGGGCTTCGATCATAATTGCCATTTCGGTCAGCTTCTTCTGCGTCAATTGATAGGCGCCCAGGGGAGCCCCGAAAGCCGTTCGTTCCTTCACGTATTTTATGCTCGTTTCCAGACAGGCTTCCGACAGGCCCAGTCCCTGTGCCGCAACCATGACCCGGGTCGTATTAAAGAAGTGCATCAACTGGATGAAACCGCGTCCTTCCTTACCGACGAGGTTGGTTTGGGGCACGCGGACATCTTCCAGCGCGATCTCTGCCGTATCGCTGGAACGTATCCCCAATTTTCCATGAATCTTGTTTCTTGTTACCCCCTTGGCATCAGCAGGGATAATGATGAGACTGAAACTGTTGTGTTTCTTCTCCTCGGGGTTGGTAATGCACTGGGTCACCATAAAATCGCAGACTGTGCCGTTGGTGATAAACATCTTGTTGCCGTTGATGACATAGTCACCGCCATCTTTCACGGCCCGGGTCTTGTAACCGGCAACATCCGTTCCCGCATTAGGTTCCGTGAAGGCACCGGCACTGACCCATTCGCCTTTGCACACAGGGGGCAGATAAGTTTTCTTCTGCGCTTCCGTCCCATACTGGAAAATCGACTCACAACCGAAGGTCGCCGCTACAACATTCAAACCAATTCCCATGTCTATCTTGGAGAGTTCCTCGGTAATGATGGAATTTCCCAGAATCCCGGCGCCGGCACCACCGTACTCCTCCGGAAGCCAGGCGCCCACCAGGCCGTTTTCTGCGGCCTTCTTTCGAATCTCCGGCGTATACTTCTCATGTTCATCACACTCCTTTGAAACCGGTGTGAATTCCGCCGCCGCAAATTTGTAGGCCATGTCCTTCAGCATCTTCAATTCTTCCGTTAATTCAAAATCCATCTTATCTTTCCTCCGTTCTTTGTAGTGATTGTATCAAATCAACGATATACCTTCCTTAATTCGACCTTGCTGACCTTGCCGACGCTGGTTTTGGGGATGGCATCGACAAAGAGGATCTTGTCGGGCACCCCGTATTTGGGAATGCGCCCCTCATCGGCAAATTTCATCAGGAACGACCGGACCTCCTCCTCGGTGACCTTGCCCTTGTAATCGGGCTTGATGACGGCCACAATGAAGGGCCTCTCACCCCATTTGGCATCGGGAATGCCGATGGCTGCCGCTTCCAGGACCGCTTCGTGCTGGCTGATCAGGTTTTCCAGTTCCAGGGAGGAGATCCATTCGCCGCCGGTTTTGATGACATCTTTGATCCGGTCCGTGATCTGCACATAGCCTTCCTTGTCGATGTAGGCCACGTCGCCCGTGTGGAGCCAGCCGTCACGCCATAGTTCCTTGGACCGCTCTGGATCCTTGAAATAGCTTTCCGTCAACCAGGGGGCGCGCACGACGAGTTCACCGGTCGTCTCACCGTCATGGGGCAGGAGCTGACCCGAGGGTCCCATAAGCCGTGCATACACCAGGGGCGCCGGCAGGCCCGTTTTGATCAGCGTATCGACCTGTTTTTCTTTCGGATCGGCCAGCATGTGAGGCTTCAGACTGACAATGGTAAGCAGCGGGCAGGTTTCCGACATCCCATAGGCGGCATAGATCTCAATTCCCATGTTCATCGCCGCCAGGGCCAGTCCTTTCGACAGGGCGGCGCCGCCGATGATGACCTTCCACTTGGACAGATCGAATTTCTTGGCGACAGGGCTGCCCACGAGCATTTGTATGATCGTCGGCACGCAGTGGGACAGGGTCACCTTTTCCGTTAGGATCAGCCGCAGCAGCATCTCCGGTTCATAACGGCCGGGATAGACCTGTTTGACCCCCAGCATGGTCGCCGCATAAGGAACGCCCCAGGCATGGACATGGAACATGGGGGTCAGGGGCATATAGACGTCCGTGGACCGGAAGCGGCCGGGGGTATCATAAGAGCCCGTCACCAGCAACAGCGCCTGTGCGTGCAGGACCAGTTGTCGATGGGAAAAAAAGACGCCCTTGGGAAGTCCCGTGGTCCCGGTGGTGTAGAAGGTGGTGGCCCGTGTGTATTCATCAAAATCGGGGAAATCATAAGAATCGGCGGACCCGGCGAGAAGTTCTTCGTATTCCCCGTCAAAAGCAATCTTCGACGCCGGCTTGTCCCCGTCATCGGCGATCAGGATAACCTTCTTGACCGTTGTCAGCTTATCCCGGATGGCTTCCAGGAGGGGGAGAAAATCCTTATGAATCAGGACAATTTTGTCTTCCGCGTGATTCATTGTATAAAGAATCTGTTCCGGCGACAGGCGCCAGTTCTGCGTGTGCAGCACCGCCCCCATCATGGGAATGGCGAAGAAGCACTCCAGATAGCGATGGCTGTCATAATCGAAGACGCAGACGACATCTCCCTTCCGGACGCCCAGTTTTTTGAGGCCATTGGCCAGCCGGTGAATCCGTTCGTTCACTTTCCGGTAGGTGAGGCGCACCTTGTCGCGGTAGATAATCTCCTGATCGGGCGCAAAGAACAGCGGCGTTTCCAGGATGTGCTTGATCAACAACTGATACTTGTAACTTTCGCCTTCTTTATAAACTTTTTTTGCCATAGTCTTCTCTCCTTGATACCGTCATAAATGGTAAGAAATGTTATTTGGTGTATTCGTAGACGCCCTTCCCGGTCTTGCGGCCAAAACGGCCGGCCCGGACGAGCTTTTTCAATAACGGCGCCGGACGATACTTGTCGCCCAGTTCCCGGTGCAGACCTTCCATAACCCGGAGCAGCGTCTCGTTTCCCACCAGATCAGACAATGCCAGAGGTCCGATGGGATGATTGCAGCCCAAGACCATCCCTTTGTCAATATCCTCCGCCGTGGCAATTCCCTCATCCAGGGCAAAAAAGGCCTCATTGAGCATCGTGCATAAAATGCGGTTGACCGCAAAAGCCGGGGCTTCGCGCACCACAATCACTTCCTTGCCGATCTTCTTCCCCCAGGCCTTGGCAATTTCCAGCGTCTCATCGGAGGTCTCATAACCCCGAATAATCTCCAGCAGACGCATCACCGGCACCGGATTAAAGAAATGGGTCCCGATGAACTTTCCCGGCCGCTTGGTGATCGCCGCCATCTCGGTAATGCTCAAACCGGAGGTGTTCGTGAAAAACAGGCAATGGGCCGGGACAATCTGCTCCAGCTCCTTGTAAACCTGTTTCTTTACGTCCATCACTTCAATGACGACTTCCACGACCACATCAGCGTTTGCTGCCGCTTCTTTCAAATCCAGGGTCGGTTTGATCCGTCCCAGAATGGCGTTCATGTCCTCCTGCGTCCGCTTTCCCTTTTCCACGTCACGGGCAAGATTTTTTGTTATCGTTTTCATGCCCCCGTCGATAAAGCGCTGTTCAATGTCCCGCATCGCTACCTGATAACCCGCTTGGGCACAAACCTGGGTGATCCCGTTTCCCATCAGTCCGGCTCCTAAGACACAAATCTTTTTAATTTCCATCGTTCCACTCCTTCCTTTGTTATTTTTATGCCTGTCACGGCATATGAGGCAAAGCCAAGGTGTTTCGAAAGGAAAGTTTGACTCAAGAGTCAACTTTGAAACGCCTTATAGCATATTCCAAATATCGTTACAATTGATTCCTGATACGAAATATCGTAGAAAGAAAGAAAATATTTCCAGCGGTTTTTGATTATGCACCTTATCATTGATGGATACAATCTGATCCGCCAGTCCGGTACTTTCCGACGCTTTGAAAAGATCAGCCTGGAAGAGGGACGTAACGCCCTGATCCATCGTCTGTCGATTTATAAAAAACAGACAGGACACCGGATTACCGTCGTCTTTGACGCCTGGGAAAGTGGTTCTCCTACGGAAGAGCGCGACCGTTATGGGGGGATTGATATTCTCTATTCACGAAGGGGGCAAACAGCCGATGAGTTGATCAAACGACTCATTCAAAACCGCCGGGAAGAAATGATTGTCGTCACATCGGACCGAGATATTGTTGATTTTGCCTTCCGCAGAGGAACCACCGCCATTCCGTCACCGGAATTCGAAATCCGCTTACTGGAACCGGAAACAAGACCAGCCTATGCCCAGGAGGGTGGGGCATCGGATCGGGATGAGGAGAAACAGGATAGAGAAAAAATGACCCCGGGAACGAAAAAGAAAGGCCCATCGCGGCGTCTTTCCAAAAAACAGAGAGCGATTTTATCCGTTTTCAGGAAGCTCTAAGAATATATCTCAAAGGAATGTTTATGAGGAGCATACCTGCAGTAGAAACCGCTCCATCATCAGTCGGGGTGCTTTCGATGTGGTCTTCAAGGCAAGATCAATATCCACGAGGGTATCCAGATATTCAACCAGACGCTCGTGTGAGAAATGAGGGGTGTGGATCAACGCCTGATAGATGACGTAAGGATGGGGGGTCGAGGAACCACCCAGATGTTTGATATCCGGATAAACGGTTTTCTGAAACCGGTTGTAGTCCATCTTGGGGTGATAAGAGGCCAGTTGACCGGAACTCAGCAAAAGTTTAGCATGGAGAAGGAGCCGGATTTCCCGGGCAAGAATCGCCAAAATCATCAGGGGGTGGTCTCCCTGATCCAACAGGTCTTTCAGGGTTGAGAGGCTTTTTGGCAGATTCTTTTCCATCATTGCTGCCGTTAAATGAAAGACGGTTTCTTCTTTTGTCATTCCAATCACCGCCTCCACATCCTCTGCTTCAATCATTGCTTTTTCCCCGACAAAGGTCATGAGTTTTTCGAGAGCAATCATGGAGGCTCTGAGCGAGAATCCGGTTTTTTTACCGAGAACCAGCCAGGCGCCGGGGCCGAGTTTCTTTCCCTTCGCTGCGAGGATATCTCGCGCTGTTTGCATGAGAACGTTTTTTAGTTTTGATTCACTTTTAATCTGAGAAAAATAGAGAACTTTGCCCTGTTCTGCCAGAATTCTGAAAATCCGCTTCCGCTTGTCTACCGTATCGGCAGTCAGAATGAGACAATTTCCCTCGGGAAGGCCGGCTGTCAAGGTATCACCCAGGCGATCGGTGTCGTCTCTGTCATGTTTTGCATCTAAGCCTTGGCTGACACTGAATTCGACCACCACAGGCAGCCATGTCTCTCTGCCCTGGCCGTCATCTCCATCCACGATTTGGTGCCATGCCTCGTCGGAAATTTTTCTCCAGCCATCATCTCTGAGATCATCAAGATGCCATCCTGTAATTCGTAAAAAAGTTATAAAATCCCGGGCTGCCTTGGCGGGGTCCTGTTTTATATGGTTGCGGATTTTCTGGACAAGTTCAGAAAGTGTCTTTTTGGAATGAAAAATACGGGTATTTCTGACGACCATTATTTTTCGGCCGGGAATGAGGGGGACGGTCATCAGGGATTCGCAAAGACGGTCGATATCCTCGTGCTCACCATCCATGTAAAAGAGATTCAGTTCCCGGTCACTGGCTGGCAGGATCCAGGAAATGATTTTATCAAGGGCATTTTGGATCAGGTATTCTTCGTCGCCATAGAGAAGATAGCAGGAGGCTATCTGTCCCTTCCCGAGTTCATTGAGAATTTTATCCAGGGATTCCCCTGTATCACCGGATGGCTGGTCCATGGCGCTGGTCGATGGGATCTATTTGGCTGTTTTGTCTATTAGGCTGAATCGGTCTCACGGCATAAAACAAATAGACGAGAGAATATTTCAGATAATAACAAATTTCTGGATATGCTTGACCGCTTCCTCAGGATCATCAATCATCTGAATGAAATCGAGATCTCCCGCCATGATTTTCCCTTCGTTAACCATCGTGTTCTTTAACCAGTTTATCATTCCTCCCCAGTACTCCTTGCCGATGAGGATGACGGGAAAACTTTTGATCCGTTTCGTCTGGATCAGGGTCAAGGCTTCAAAGAGTTCATCCATGGTCCCGAAACCGCCTGGGAAAATTACATAGGCCACCGCATACTTGACAAACATCACCTTGCGCACAAAGAAATATTTGTAATCAATCGTGATGTTGGCATAGGGATTAGGCTTCTGTTCAAAGGGAAGCCGGATATTCATCCCGATAGACTTGCCACCGGCTTCTGCAGCTCCTTTATTTGCCGCTTCCATGATGCCCGGACCACCGCCCGTGATGATACTGAATCCCTTCTGTGCCAGCCGCTGCGCCAGAATTTCTGCTTTTTTGTAAAAGGGATCTTCAGCGGTTACCCTTGCTGAGCCGAAGATGGTCACCGCGGGCTGAATTTTTGATAATGCCTCAATGGCTTCGACAAACTCCGCCATGATACGGAAAATCCGCCAGGACTCCTCTATGGAAAGGGCATCAACGAGGTATTGTTTTTCTTCCACAGGCACTATTTATTCTCAATTAAGCGCTCTTGCGCCGCTGGACCTTGGCCAATCTCCGACGGGCTTCAATCGCCTTCCTCTTTTTTTTGACGGAAGGCTTTTCATAAGCTCTGCGCAGCTTCAGTTCTTTGAACAGACCGCTCTTAGAGAGCTTATTCTTCAGAATTTTCAACGCTTTTTCAACATCATTGTCAAATACTTTAACCTCCAAACGATTCCCTCCCTTCTATTGGATATTTTTATCACAAGAATGTTTTAATATTCTTCTTAATTTTCCTTCAGCAGATCCGGTTTAGATTAGCTGGCATAAAAAAAGGGCAGTACGGCGCCGCACAATAAACTGTGCCGTAATCTACCCATCCCTGTTGCCTATTTTAGACCACGCTCCTTACTTGGTAATGACGCTTTTTAATGCTCGGATAAACGCCTCATTCTCTTCGCACTTTCCTACCGTTACCCTTATGCAGGTCTGACCGCTCCGGGGAAGTTTTATGGGTTTGATCAGAATTCCCTGTCGAAGGATTTGCTTACATACGTTATTTGCATCCAAAGTGCAACTAAAAAAAATAAAATTTGCGTCCGAAGGGTAGGGCTGAATGCCTTCGATATTGCTTAACTTTTCCAGAAGACTTTTTCTCTCGCGGATAATCTCATGGATCTGATCTAAAAATATCTCTTCATGATCGAGAAAAAAAATGGCGGCAATCTGTGACAGGGTATTTAGGTTATAGGGGAGCCTAACTTTGTCCAGTTCAGTAATCAGTTCGGGGGGACCGATTAAAAATCCGATCCGCATGGCGGCAAACCCGACTTTTGAGAGCGTCCGCAGAATAACCAGATTTTCATAACGATTCAGAAGGGGCAGGAACGTTTTTTCGGAAAAGTTGAAATAGGCCTCATCCACAACCACGATGCCCGTCGATTGATCGAGGATGGTTTCAATCCTGTCTGCGCTGAAGCAATTCCCTGTGGGATTATTTGGATAGCTGATAAAGGTTAATGTCGGCGTTTTTTTTGAGATTTTTTCGACTATGGCTTTGACATTCAGATCAAAAGCGTTGTCCAGGGGTACCTCCCTGACATGATATCCGTTATTCAATCCCAGTATCCGGTACATGGCAAAAGTCGGAATGGGAATCAGGAGGTCGGATACCGGACCGGCTAGGGCCGTGCAGAGAATTTGGATCAATTCATCCGACCCATTTCCGGTCATCAGCATATTTTCGTTCACCCCATAGTATTGCGCAAAACGTTTTCTGAGTAATGGTGCTCCAGCATCAGGATATCGGTTCAGGGGTACAGCCTTCATTCGCTCAAGAAGCTTTGCCTGCAGGGGAGGGGAAAGGGCAAAGGGATTTTCATTGGCATCAAGCTTGATCTGGCAGTTGATGAAATCCGCAGCGTAGGCCTGCTGTTCCAGGACTTCTTTCCTGACCCATTTTCTTACATTCATTTTTTACCTCGACAATCAAAAAGACCGCGATGGGGTTCCCTTACCTTTTAGAGTCCATTCCTCACTTTGATATTTTTGCTCCAGCAACAGGGTTTTCAAATCTTCCTCTTCCTTGGTCAGATGATCCTCCACCAGCTGGATGCCCAGGATGGCCTCGAAGCCTTTTTTCATCACCCGGCAGATTTCGGCCATGGTGGGTGGGGGATCTAAATGATCACAAAGAGACGTGACCGACTGCTGCAGCCGGGCAATCTGATCGTCCCGGTCCTGATCATGGGGGATCATCAATTCATAGGTCCGGAAAGGATCAAAATCGACCAGGAGGGAGCCATGTTGAAGAAAAGTCCCCTTTGATCTGACCTGAGCACTTCCGCAAAGTTTCCGCCCTTTTACAAGGATCTCATACTTTGAGGGCAAGGCAAAGCAGGAGGCCTTTGCTGGGATATCCTCCCGGGGTCGTCCCTCAGCGGCCATGTCTGCTTCGATGCCCAATTCCGCAAGCCCCCTGAATAAGCATCGACTGATCAGTCTGTATGTCCCCAGAATATCAGGAGGAAATCCATGATCATGGTCAAGCGCCACGAGTGCATAGGTAAAATCACCGTCATGAAAGACAGCTTTACCCCCGGTGGGACGCCGCACGACATTTACAGACAACCGCCGACAGGCTTCTAAGTCGATATCTTTGTGGATATCCTGAAAGTAACCGACGGATACTGCCGGAGATTGCCAACCATAAAAACGCAGGGTGGGCGGAGATGCCTTGCTCCGGCAGTGAAGGAAGACGGCCTCATCAATGGCCATGTTTTCCGGAGCGGGCGGACACGTAAATGGGAGCAGTCGCCAGATGGTCACGGGAAACTAATCAGCCTCCGCCTCCCTGACAATAAAATCATGATACCCCTTTACATCCAAAAGGTCGTCTAACTCTTCGATATCGTTCATTTCAACGATAATTAACCAGCCCGTGTCATGGGGATCACTATTGATAATGCCGGTATCATCGCTGATATCTTCATTGACATGAATGACATCTCCGCTGACCGGGGATATGAGTTCCACAATGCCTTTGGCTGACGATTCGATGGTACCAAAGGGCTCATCGCGTTCAACTTCAGAGTCAGCCTCTGGAAGTTCAACGGAAACGACTTCTCCTAAATTCTCCTGAGCATAATCAGTGATGCCGATTGTAGCCAGGTCGCCATCCACCCTGACCCAAATGTGTTCGCGACTGTAAAGTAGATCATCTGGGAAAACTTTCATAACAACCTATCCTGTATTAAATTTCCAATACTTTAAATTTTTTTGGTATTTTTGACAAAACCGCCGGTCCGCCTTCCTTGACCAGCACCAGGTCCTCGATGCGTATCCCCCATAAATCGGGGATATACACACCGGGTTCAACCGTTACAACCATGCCGGCTTCGAGGATATTTTTAAATGTGGCTGCGATTCGCGGGAACTCGTGAACATCCAGACCAACGCCATGGCCGGTCCCATGAGAGAAAAATTCACCGAATCCGTGCTCTTCAATGCAGGATCGGGCGATACGGTCAATTTCATGGCATGAAATACCGGCCCTGATGGCCTTCAAGGCGCTGTCATGTGCTTCTTTTACAACCTGGTAGACATCTTTCTGTTTTGAATCGGCCCGACCGATCACGAATGTGCAGGTTTCATCGGAGTGGTAACCTTCAAAAACAGCCCCGCAGTCGATCATCATGACGTCTCCCGCCTGGATTTTACGCAATCCCGGTCTGGCATGAGGCCACGCGGAACTTTTACCCGAGGCGACAATCGTTGGGAAAGCGACGGCCTCGGCACCGCATTGCATCATGGCAGAATCCAGATCGGCGGCGATTTCTCTCTCGGTCATACCCACCCTGATGCGTGCCAGGACGGAAACCAGCGCCCGGGAAGCAATATCGGCCGCCGTCTCAATCTTTGCAATTTCAACTGCAGTTTTGACAGCCCGGATTGCCTTAATCTCTTCTGGCAAGGGCTTTAAGGTTATTTTTTCCAGTCGGTTTTTTAATCTCGTATAAGTGTCAACCGTCACGGTGGTCGCTTCGAAGCCGACCGTAAGGGATGGATGATGTGAAAGAACGTTTGTTATACCCTCAATCTTTTCCTGGTATTCCAGAACTTCAATGCCTGACGTTTCTTCCTTTGCCTGGGTGATATAACGGCCATCGACCAGGAGTACCCGTCGGCCCTGTCCAATGAACAGGGCACCATCACTGCCTGTAAATCCGGACAGGTAACGGATATTACTCATATCCAGGATAAGAAGTGCCTGGACGGAAAAATGGGGCAGCCTCTTGAGCATGCGGTTTATCCGGTTCGCCAACTCCGACTGCTGATGCGCCATGACTTCTGATCCTGTCACGAATAAGGTATTGTCTTTATGACGTTTTTGACAGACAACCGGCTAATCTACCGGAATTGCGGGAACGCTAACACAGCACCTATAGCCTGTCAAGAAAGAAATCCAGTGAAAAAAAGAAACTTGAAAGGAGGGATTTTCCGCGATCGTGATGAAGCTCCCTCCCCATTTCCGGGGGAGGGAGCTTCATCACGACTCAATGCAGATAGATCTTCTTATGGCGTTGGAATGACCGCCGCTGCTATCTCAGGTTCTTCCCCCGCTCGCGTGAAAGAGACAGTTCGCCGTGCAGGGATTTCCGGCCAATCCATCCGTCAGGTTCCCCACCTATCCGGGTGGGGAACCTGACGGCAGCCATTGAAATGAAAGCCTCTCAAGCGATGTGACCGTTACGGATATGTTATAAGCTTGGCATCCGTGTATGTATTTCCACCGACCGTGATGCTGGCTGTGACAACATCCGTTTCGCCTGTAGCACGGCCTTTAGGAGGATCACCACTACCACCTGTAAAGGTGATCACAGCATTTCCATTCCCATCCGTTGTCGCCGTACCAGGATCCGAAACCGAACCACCACCGGTGACGGTAAACGTGACGGTCACGCCGCGGACCGGTGTTCCCGATCCCACATTGTTCTTCACATTTGCCGTGATAATACTGTTGGAATCATCACGCGCCAATGTTGCGGGAGCCGCAACGACAGTAATGGTGACCTCCGTCGGAGATGCCCCGGTCCGGGTGATGATGGCGAACCCGGAATATTCCTTGATGTTGGCCTGTATGATATCCTGGACGGGCACACCGGGATGACCGCTTCCCGCTGTATAGATGGTGTAAGCCTTGCCGGTTGAATCCGTGATGCCGCTCTGAGCAGCGAGGGTGGCGCCGCTGTTGTTAGACCAGATGGAGAAAAAAATCTGCTGTTTGCTCAAGGGCTTGGATGGTGTCGAGTTGTCCGTCAACGTCGCCGTGAGGATGCATTGCTGCCCCGCGTACAGGCCGCTGAGACCGGCCGTGTCAGGGGCGAGGGCGACCGTTGCTCCCGTCGTATTCAGCGTCCCCTCCGTGACGCCGTCCCCGCAGCCGCTGATAAAAAATAGACCCCATAACAGGATGGAAATGATCATCAGGGATTTTCTTCTCTTCATCGTCCTCTCCTCACATTAAAATGTTGACATGGGTCACCGGCCAACACTGCATGGTGCTGACGCCCCCCGTCGGTCTGATTCATGAAGCCCCTGCCGTCTTGAAGATCCTTGGTGTTACAAAGATCAGAAGCTCTCTTTTGGTTTTGTTGATGGTATCCGTATTAAACAGCCAGCCGAGGATGGGGATCTTGGATATCCATGGGACACCGGAATCAGCTATTGTATCTTCAGATACTATGATACCGCCAATCACGATGGTGTCACCATCCTTGATAACCACCTTGGAGTCTATTGCATTTGTAGCCACAGGCATATTTCCTGTCGCCGGATCTTTTTGATCCTTTTCGGCACGATTGTTTGATACGCTGATCGTCATGGAAATCCGCCCGTCCTCGGTAATCTTCGGTGTAACTTCCAGTTTCAACTCCGCAGGCTTATAGGTTGTCGATGCCGGGTTTGTCGCCGATGCCGGCGTCACCACCGGGATCTCCTCCCCCTGTTTGATGACGGCCTTTTCACCTTCCATGATAACGACACGGGGTGTGGAGATGAGCTTTCCCTCTGACGTTGTTTCAAGGGCCTGCAACTGGGCTGAGATCACCGCGTTGGCACTGCCGAGGACAAGCCCGATAGAAGGTGCTGCGACTACTGCGGGCAAATTCACAGCCAGATTGCCGATGCTCGTCAGGCCGATCCCGCTCCCGATGGGCAGGGGATTGGTAACGGCCGGATTGGTTCCAATCCCAACAGCGTAGGGATAGACCCCCTTGGCGGCACTCAGGTTGCCCGTGTAACTGCCGCCCCACTGCACCCCCAGTTGTCTGACAAAGCTCGAAGACGCCTCGACAATCTTCGCTTCGATAGAGATCTGTCGTAATTTCCCCGATTCCGCCTTTTTTTGCTGCTCTTGCTTTTCTCGCGCCTCCGTTGCGTCCCGTTGATGCTTTTCGGCAGCTTCAGCCTGTAGATTTTTCTCATTCAGTCTTTTTGTCGTCATGACTTTGATGATGTCACCTTCCTGTATTTTCGTCATGTCATTAATGGCCAGAATGGTATCAAGCGCCTGTCCCCAGGGAACTTTTTTCAGACTGATGGTCACCTTTTGGTCTTTGATATCATCACCGGAAACGATATTGACACCCCCTTCTTCTGCGAGGAGTTGCAAGATACTTTTGATGTTGGCATCCTGAACATCAAGATATATCAGTCGGGTGGCATAGGCGGGCTTCACCGGAAGGGGTCTGTATTTGCCGGCGTCCCGGGCGGGTTCGGGCAGTTTTTTGGCTTGCACATCGGCGGCGGGCATGGGTTTCACCGCCGGCTTCGTGGCGGCGGATTTTTCAACGAACGCGGCGGTCTTCACGGGCAGCGATGCCACATTAAAATCAATGATGATGTTATGACCATCCTGTCCGATACGATAAGGGACCAGCTTGTTCAATTCGATCCTGATGATGGCTTGCTGACTGTTGTCAGTTGTCTTCTGACCCGGTACGACCCGGATGAGATTATCGAGAGCCCCCTCACCCATGGGTCGCCGCAATGTCTGTGGAACGAAGAGATTATCCATTTTGATCAAAACAATATTGCCAGGCTGATCTTCAGCGAGAGCCCCCGACTGTCTTGAAAGCATGAGGACCACCCGTTCTTTCCCCTTAAATTTTTCAAAGAGGATGTTTTCAAGATATCCTGCCTGATTTTCCTGAATCTTGGATGTCCCCGTCATGGCCGGATTCGTTGGAGCAGCTTTCACCGTTCCCACGCTGCCCATCAGCATGACGAAACCAATTAACATGACAATTCCTGCCCGCGGCCGGTTGTTTTTCATGGTTTTTCCTCACCCTGGTGAAGCTTGATGATTATTTTTCTTGACTCTGTTTTCCCTACCTCTGTCCTGATTTTTTCATCGACGATTATTCGATCGGCAAGTATTTTTGAAATGCGTCCATTATTCAGACCGATATAGGCCCCCGGTAAAAGAGAGTAAAATTTCCCTGCGCTGTCCTGTACCATAGCCCGCCTACCTTTATTATCGCCAATGATACCCACCAGTCTAAATTGTTCAACCGTCTGTCTTTGTAACGGATTTAAAGAAAGGAGTCTGGATTGCTCAACCGTTTTTTTCTTGGCCAGTTCCACATCGATAAAAGGTTTGAACGGGTCAGCTTTTCCCGTCGGATTATAATGGTAAGTTTCCTCGATCTTTGCGACAGTCGTTGTCGCTGCTGTCGCCGCCGCTTCTGGCGGACCCATCCCCTGAACGTCCTGCTGCCCCATCGGCAAAGCTCCCGCCAACACGAGGCCTGTCCATAGGATCGAGATTCCAATTTTCTCTCTTAGGATGCCTTGTTCTTTTCTCATCGTGGTTTGTCGACAAACATATAGGTTTTGATCACACAATCGATTTTAATCAACTGCCCGTATCCCTTGACATCTTTTTTACCTTCCGCCATGGAAATATTCTCAACATTAATAATGCGGGGGAGTGTTGCCACCTTTTCAAAAAAAGACAGGGTGCTATGAAAATGACCACTGAGCGAAACCGTAACGGGAATTTCCTCATAGAACTTATCTGGTTCAAGTGCCTTCGAAGGGGGTGCCGGGGGTGCCTTCCCTGTCGCAGGTTTTTGTTCTGAACTTCGCTGATCGGAGGGCTTGATATTGTCTTTGACATTCACTGCCTTAGGTTCGTGGGGGGGCTCCGGTGGCTTGGGTTGAAAGAGGAGAAAATCCAGGCCGGCTGCTTTGCCCAGAGAGGCAACCATCTGGAAGAGCGGCTGTATTTCCCGTTTATCGGGAAGCTTGTTCAGGGCCTCCTGGAAAGCCACCTTGAGGGCAGCCACTTCCTGCAGGAATCTGGTTTTCTGGGAGGCGATACGTTCCTTCTCAGTAACCTCTCGCTGAAGTTCGGACAATTTGGTCTGAAACGTCGCTTTCTGATTAAGAGCGGACTGTAAAAAGAAAAAGTAATAAAAATATCCGATCAATCCATAGGCCACCAGGATAAGTAATGCCATCACCCGGGGGGACATTTTTTTTAAGTCTTCTAACGAGATGGCCATGCGTTAAGACCTCTTTTTCACACAGGATAAGGTAAACTGCTGCAGCTTTGAACCGGATATGTCCACTTGCTTCGAAGAAATCAGATCAACCGATTGAATATATTTGGACAATTCGAGGCTTTTCATGAAGAGCGCTACCGTGATGTTATCCCGCCCGACTCCTTCGATGTTCAGGTTCATGCCGGTTTCCGATATTTTATTAAGCCAGAGGTCCTTGGTGGGAGTGAGCTGATTGATCTCATCCAGCAGACGGACCGGGAAAAGGCGGTCTTCATCCAGGCGTTTAATAACGGCCAGTTTCTTTTCAAGGATATTTTTCTCGGTTTTAATATGATCAATCTCGCCGATGATGTTCTTCAAATCGACAAGACGGGTTTCCTTGACTTTAATATCTCTTTGAAGATTACTGATGCTCCGGCTGACATAAATGTGTACCGAAGCGATGATGAATAAAAAGATCAAAGAGGTGAAAAGAATGATCACGGCCTGACGGGCCATGGTCGCCTGTTTTTCTTTCTCCTTATAGGGAAGAAGATTGATCTTGATCATTTATCACCTATTTTGCGTAGGGCCAAACCGACCGCGACAGCGGCTGTAGATCCAATGGCCTTGATTTCCTCCGGCGTTAGTTTCTTCTTATTATAGTCAATTTTCCTGAAAGGATCAATAATTTCCGTTTCGATGTTGAGTCTCTGGGCCAGAGTCTCGGCAAGACCCGGAGTATTGGCCACACCGCCGGATAAAAGGACCTTCTTAATATTTTCTCCTCCGGAGATGGATCGGAAATAATCAATGGATCTTTCGATTTCCGTACAAATGGGATCGGCATAACTGAGCAGACTCTCTCTGAAGGTCTTTTTGGTCAGGTCATCTCCTTCGGGGCCTTCGATTTTCATTTTTTCTGCTGCTTCAAAAGTCAGGCCATGGTTCGCTTGGACGGCCTCTGTCAAAGAATTGCCGGCCAGTGTGAAGTCTCTTGTAAAAAGAGAAATACTGCCCTTGACCACATTGATGTTTGTGATACTCGCTCCGATATTGATCATGGCCACGATGTGGTTTTCTTCAAAATCATAATTGGCTTCGTACATGGTTTCCAAAGCAAAGGTGTCGACATCCATGATGAAGGGAGATAGCCCGGCACTTACGATGGCATCGGTGAAACCCTCAATCACCTCTTTTTTTGCAGCGACAAGAATAACCTCCATTTGATGGGGATTGAATTCATTGGGACCCAGGACCTGAAAATCGAAGTTGACATCGTCCATATTATCAAAGGGGAGATATTTACTTGCTTCATCGCGAATTAGGTCACGCAGTTCTGCATCTTCCATGGAAGGCAGGGTGACTTTTTTGATAATGGCAGAATGTCCCGAAAGGGAGGTGACAATTCCTTTGCGATTGAAGGCGGTTCCTTTAAAGAGATCCTTGATTTTTTCTGTTAAGGATCCCGGTTCAATCAGAACACCATCTTCGATGATGCCTTTTTCTAAGGGAATTTGAGAAAAATGGTTGAGGATGAACCCATCTTTGTTTTCCAGGATTTCGGCAAGTTTCAATGAACTTGATCCGATATCCAGTCCTACGAGCTGTTTCTTACCTGAGAATATATCATCTAAGGGGAGGGAAGCCAGCGAGGTGCTGAACTTCGCGGGCATCTTGAGGCCTGAAAATAAATCCTTTATCTTGGACATAGAGCCACCAAATTCACAGGTGAAAAACTAAAGCGGGTCATGTTACTGGGAAAACCGATAAACCAGATCTCCCTTCCTGACCATACCGAGTTCATTTCTCGCGACCATTTCGATATAGGGTAACTCACTCCTCAAGAGCATAATCGTTTTTTTTAGTTCTCTATTCTCTCTGACGATTTCTCGATTTGTCTTTTTTAGCGCGGTTAATTTCTCTCTCATCATGAAATTGTCTACGATCCCTCTATTGCCAAAGGTGATTAGAAACCCCATGACAAGAACAAAAACTGAGAGATACCGCCCCACTTTCATTTCAAAATCACACCCAGATAAAGGATTTGACGTTTCTACAGGGGATAAAAAAATCAACAGTTACCACCCCCTGCATTATGACTCACGCCACTCCACTTTCGAAGTATATACCTCAAATCTCATGATTTTACAACAAAAAAATGAATGTCTTTCATTTTTTTATTCATTAAGGATAGAGGGAAGCAGCATCTGGGGCTCTCCCAGCAAGAAATCTCCACGCTCAATCCATTCTTTCAGGATGTTGGCGATTTCTCTTGCTTTGAAATAACTGGAGAGCGGTGCGGTGGCTACCTTTTTCCCGTTCAGAAGGATTGTCCCGCTGTGAAGTTCCTTGTAAGTGACTTCCCCCAGACTTTTGGGTGAACCTTTCGGATAGTCCATGCTGTAATCATAGATCTGCGTAACGATATCTTCGTCTTTGACCGAGGTGTAGCGTGCCATTTCTTCATTGAGAACAGGAATGGGGATGCCGATGCCTACATAGAGGGATACCCCATACCCCAGCATACTGGCGCCCACGAGCCATTCCGGGCTCATTTCTTTTAGATTGCCGATGGTGGCAATTGTTCCCGCCCCCTCCTTGGGGACTCCGTTTTTACTTCGGGGGACATTCGGGTTGTGCTGAGTGCCCGACCAGGCAACAAAACCCTGGGCACCCCCAAGAAAGATCTTTGTCCCCAAACCAATCGTTTTATAATAGGGATCATTAAAAAGAGGACTCAATTGCCCCGATGTGGAATAATTAGCGTTGGCCATGCGGGGCCTCAGCATACCCATATAGGTATATATGGTCTTGTCGGACATGTTTACAGCGCAACTGTAGTTCTGATAGGCATTGCGCGGATTAAACAGGATGGCGTCCCGCAGGTCATGGATGGTGATATTCTTTTCATGCTTGCGTGCGGGATAGCAGTCTGTGCCGTATCCCTCCATCCGCAGACGGATAACATTGCCGGCCACGAGATCCTGAATGACATGACCGCCGCCATAATTAAATTCCCCCGGATAGACGCTGTTCATGGGATCGCCTTCAGCGACCTCCGTCGCCCCGATATAGCAGTCCACTGCGGCAATTCCGCCATAGGCGGCAACATCGTTGAGCCAGACTTTGGTTGCTTTGATCCTCGGGGCCGTATGATGCACATTCAGAAAAGCGCCCGATGAACACATGGGTGCAAAAGTTCCTGTGGTAACAACATCAACCCGGTGGGCGGCCTCCACATCTCCATGCCGTTCCACGATGTCAATGATCTCTTCCGCCGTGACCACGACGGCCTTCCCCTGTTTGATCTTTTCGTTGATTTCCCGGATGGTTTTAGTGACTTTATTTTTTTTCATGGGACCTAACCCCTAGGATAAAGTGTTGGATTTAAAGTGCTGTGCTTTGGGTTATTTTCTCACTCAAAACTCAGCACTTAACACGCAACGCTCATTTTTTCGTATGCCCGAACCCCCCATCGCCGCGCCCTGTTGGGTTTAGCTCCGGGTGGACATCCCATTGGACACGGCACACACGCTGCACAATCATCTGTGCAATCCGGTCCCCCCTGCGGACGACAAAAGGCTGGTCACCATGATTGATCAGCAGAATGCCGATTTCACCTCGGTAATCGGCGTCGATGGTGCCAGGCGCATTCACCAGCGTCACGCCATGCTTCCAGGCGATCCCGCTGCGGGGCCGTATCTGGGCCTCATAACCTTCAGGAAGGGCAATCGCCAGACCGGTGGGTATCATTTCCCGCTGACCCGGAAATATCGAAACCTCCTGGCCTACTGCTGCAAAAACATCCAAGCCGGCCGCATGCTCTGTCATATACCGGGGAAGCGGCAGATCCTCATTCCCCGGCAGTCTCTGGATCGTCACGGTAATTTTCTCCATACGGCAGTTACTCAGCACTTCAGGATATCCAGCGTCAGATCCTTTTCGGAGACCCGCCCGATAGCGGCCACGCCGATGGTGCTGGGATTGAAAATTTCAGCAGCCAGCGACCGGATATCTTCACTGGTGACGGCATCGATTTGCCGGATTACCTCTTCCGTGGAAACGTGATCCCGGAAACAGATCTCGTTTTTGGCCAAGCGGGTCATGTGGTTATCCGTGCTTTCCATGCTGAGCAGAAAATTCCCCTTAATCAGTTCCTGGGCCGAATGTAATTCACGTTCCGTCAGGGCCACATGGGTCAAACGCGACAATTCATCAAGAATCAGACCGACGACGTCCCGGACACTTTCTTCACTGGTTCCCACATAGATCCCGAGCATGCCCACATCACGATAAGGGGTCAGGTAAGAATGGATGGCATAGGCGAGACCCCGCTTTTCCCGGATTTCCTGAAACAGACGTGAGCTCATGCTGCCGCCCAGGACGGTGTTCAGCAGAAAACTGGGATAACGCTCGGGGCTGAGGGAAGACGGGGCGGGACAGCCCATGACCAGATGGACCTGCTCTAGATCTTTAGGGAGAACGGAGATCCTGGCGGAAACCTCCGGCGCTCCGATGCTGTCCTGATTTACGTCGCGGGCGATGGAACCGAAGGCCTGGCCGACCAATTCCACCAGGACCTCATGTTTCAGGTTGCCGGCTGCCGTCAGTACGACATTCTGCCCCCGGTAACGATCGTTGACGAAACGGACGATCGCATCCCGGCTGAATCCCTCCACCCTTTCTTTCGTACCCAGCACGGGGTAACCGAGGGGGTGATCTTTCCAGAATATTTCTTCAAAGAAATCATGAATGTAATCATCCGGCGAATCGTCCAGCATATGGATTTCCTGGAGCACCACCGACTTTTCCTTGCTGATTTCCTCGGGGTCAAAGAGAGAGTTTTTAAAGATATCCGCCAGCAGGTCGATGGCCATGGCCAGATGATAGTCGGGTATCTTGATGTAAAAAGAGGTCAATTCTTTGCCGGTAAAGGCATTCATCACACCTCCGACAGAATCGATGGCTGAGGCGATATCAAAGGCCGACCGGTTCCGGGTGCCTTTGAACAGCATGTGCTCAATGAAATGAGCCATGCCGTTCGTCTGGCGGTCCTCATGGCGGGAACCGCATTGCACCCAGATTCCGATGGAGATGGACCGGACATGGTCAATTTCTTCAGAAATGACCCGGACTCCGTTATCGAGGACCGTCTTTCTGTACAGTGGCACCCAGCGCTTCCTTCCTGCTCAAACGGATTTTTCCCTGTTTGTCAATCTCAAGGACCTTGACCACCACTTCATCACCCTCCTGGAGGATATCGGTTACCTTATTGACCCGCTCCTTGGCCAGTTGCGAGATATGCACCAACCCTTCCGTGCCGGGCAGGATCTCCACGAAGGCCCCGAAATCGACGACTTTCTTCACGGTTCCAACATAGATCTTGCCGATCTCGGCGTCTTCCGTCAGCCACTTTACCATGGCCACGGCCCGTGCGGCCGCATCGGCATCGCTGGAGGCAATGGTCACCGTGCCGTCATCTTCCACATCGATGGTGACGCCGGTTTCACTCACAATCTGGCGGATATTCTTGCCGCCGGATCCGATGACGTCTCTCACCTTTTCCGGCCGGACCTTGACGGTGGTGATCCGCGGAGCATAAATGGAAATATCCGGCCTGGGCTCGTTCAAGGTCTCCTCAATCTTTCCAATAATAAATAATCTTCCTTCCCTGGCCTGCGCAAGAGCCTTTCTCAGAATACTTTCCGTCAACCCGTCGATCTTGATATCCATCTGCATGGCCGTGACGCCCTTTCGGGTGCCGCAGACCTTGAAGTCCATATCTCCGGCATGATCCTCATCACCCAGAATATCCGACAGGACCACCACCTCGCCGCCCTCCTTCAGCAGCCCCATGGCGATGCCCGCCACTGCGGCCTTCACCGGAACGCCGGCATCCATGAGAGAGAGACTGCCGCCGCATACCGTGGCCATGGATGAGGAGCCGTTGGAGGAGAGGATCTCAGAGACAATCCTGATCGTATAGGGGAACACCTCCGGGGCAGGCAGGATGGGGACCAGGGCCTTACGGGCCAGATTGCCGTGGCCGATTTCCCGCCGGCCGGGGCTGCGCAGGGGCTTTGCTTCGCCTACGCAGTAAGGCGGGAAGTTATAGTGTAGCAGAAAGGATCGCCTTTCTTCGCCGCTCACAAAATCCATCCGCTGTTCGTCCGAGGAAGTCCCCAGCGTCAGGGCAGCCAGGGCCTGTGTTTCGCCCCGGTTGAAGAGCGCAGACCCATGGGCGCGGGGCAGGATGCCTACTTCCGCACTGATCGGACGGATCTCCGCAGAGGATCTGCCGTCGATCCTTTTCTTTTCCTTGAGGATCATGGTCCGGATTACGCGTCGTTCCAGATTTTCTAAAATCGCGGCGACCGTTCCCTTCAAAGAGGAATCTTCGGCGGTCTGTGCGGCGATCACCTGTTCGCGGATCTGATCAAGCCGGCTGTACCGCTCCTGCTTACGGGGGATACGATAGGCTTCCTCAAAGGCCGTCAGCGCTGCGTCTGTAACTCTGGACACCAGCCCCTCGTCTACAGCAGCCGGTGCAAAGGCCCTTTTTCCCTTGCCAATCGCCTCGCGCATGCGGTCCTGCAGGTCGATGACGGGTCGGAGATTCTCCAGTCCGAAATTGATGGCATCCACCAGGACATCTTCATCCACTTCCCGGGCCTCCCCTTCCAGCATCACCAGGTTGACGTCATAGCCGCCGGTGTTGGTGGGAGAAGGAACTTTCCGCCCCACGAGGAAAAGATTAAAGTCGCTCTGTTTCATGGCCTCTTGAGAGGGATTACAGATCAGCTGACCCTCCAGACGCCCGACGCGGATACCGGCGATCGGCCCCTTGAAGGGAATATTGGAGATCTCGAGGGCGGCCGAAGCAGCCAGCATTGCCGCCACACCTCCATCGTTTTCGTTGTCCATGGACAGCAGCGTCGCCACGAGCTGGGTCTCAAAAATATAGCCCTTGGGAAAGAGGGGACGGATGGACCGGTCGATCATCCGAGACATCAGGACTTCCCGTTCATTGAGACGTCCTTCCCGTTTAAAGAACCCGCCGGGGAACTTGCCCGCCGCATAGGTCATTTCCTGGTAATCCACCGTCAGGGGCATGAAATCAATCCCTTCCCGACCGCTTTTCAAAGACACCGCCGTTACCAATACAACGGTATCCCCATAGGTGGCAAGAATGGCGCCGTCCGCTTGGGCGGCAACATAGTTTGCTTTCAGGGAGATGGTTCTCCCCGCAAATTCTGTACTGAATACGTCATTCATTTCATTTTTCCTTCCAAAATAGTTAATGACGAAAGGCTAAAGGCGCATGGCTAAGGGCAAAATCGCAAAACAGCGCAACAAGAGCAGGGATCAAATAATTTTTTACCCTTTGCCTTCAACCATTAGCCGTTAGCCACTCGTCCAGGTTATTTTCTGAGTCCGAGACGTTGAATGACGTTTCGGTAACGCTCGACATCCTTCTTTTTCAGATAATCGAGAAGCCGCCTCCTCTGCCCGACAAGTTTCAGAAGACCCCTGCGGGAATGGTGATCCTTCTTGTGCTCTTTGAAATGCTCCGTCAAATAGGATATCCGGGCACTGAGGAGAGCAATCTGGACTTCGGGTGATCCTGTATCTCCAGCATGTAACTGGAAATTGTTGATAATTCCTTTTCTTTTTTCAGCATCTAACACCGCTATCTATCCTCCCTTTAATAAATTCCTTCTTAAGTTTAAACATTCTGTCCGTTCATCTGCCGCTTAACAGCAATGGCTGGTTATGGCTCACAACCCGCTGTTAAAGACCCTCAGAATTTTGAACATTTGCTCTTTTCCATCCATGGATGCTAAGAAATCAGAGGGGTGAAGTGCCCTGACAACAGCCACGAGACCACTCTCTCTGAAGAGAAACTTTACCATATCTCCCTTGGCAAGAAAAGGAATATCATGTGTTTTCATGATATCTGCCGTCGGTTGATAGCCAGATTGTATTTTTTTTGCTAATAATTCGTCTACCTGAATGGAAGGCATATCCGGCAGGGTATCCGCCATGCGAATCATGCGCCTTTTCAGGAGACTTTGTTTCAGCGCAGGGTCTATTCCGTCAAGCGCTAAAGCTGATTTTTCGTCAAAAGAGCCGCTCCTCGTCCTGCGAAGGGCGGAGAGACATGCACCGCACCCCAGCCGGTCCCCGATATCGGCACAGAGAGACCGGATATAGGTCCCCTTGGAACTGGAGACACTGAATGTCACATAGGGGAGGGTGATCTCATGAATGGCTATTCTGAAAATTTCGATCTTCCTGTGAAGTGGCACAACGGTAATCCCTTTTCTGGCCCATTTGTACAGAGGTTTCCCCCGAAACTTCACTGCTGAGTATTGTGGAGGAGTCTGTTCTGTTTCTCCCACAAACTCCTTAAATACCCTTTCAATATCGCCAGGCTGCACCTGAGGATCCTGCCGATCGACGATTGTGCCGTCTGTATCCAGGGTATCCGTTTTGACTCCCAGAAGCATCGTTGCCCGGTAATCCTTGCTGTGATTTTCAAAGAACGGCACCATCTTGGTGGCTTCGTTAATGCAGACCGGGAGAACTCCCGTTGCCAGAGGGTCGAGAGTTCCGGTATGCCCCACCTTTTTGATACCCAGAACCTTTCTGATCTCTGCGACGACATCGTGAGATGTCTTTCCAGACGGTTTATCTATAATCACCACACCATTCATGGTTTGCAGGAAGCCTCGATTTCAGCGAAGACAAGACGCTTGACAGCCGATACATCCCCTTTAATCCGGCAAGCTGCCGCATTGGTATGGCCGCCTCCGCCAAATCTTTTCGCAATGCGTTCCACGTTGAAACGCCCTTTTGATCGCATGCTGAGTTTAAAATTCTGTTCCGACAACTCACTGAAAAGGATGGATACCTCCACCCCTTGAACGGTTCGAGGCAGATCCACAAAACCATCTGTGTGCTCCGGCAGTGCACCTGTTTTTTCAAGACTTTCTTTTAATACGACCATTGAACCAACTTTTCCATTACAATCAAATGTCAGTGTTTCAAGGACTTTGGTCAGGAGTCTGATTTTTACCAGGGGATTGTTTTCATAGATATTTTCTGAAATCCACTGAGGACTGGCCCCCTTTGCTATCAACTGGCCTGCCGCGATGAAACTGTCCGTGGTAGTGTTGCTGTAACAAAATCCGCCTGTATCTGTGAGAATGGCGGCATAAAGATTGGTGGCTATCTCTTGGGTCAGTGCGAGGTCCATTGCGACCATGATTTTAAAAAGCAGTTCCCCGGTGGAGCTTGCCTGGGGATCAATGAGCGCCACTTCGCAAAAACCGCCGTTTGAGATGTGGTGATCAATATTGATCATTGTTTTGATCTTCACGATCCGCTTGGCCTCTTCACCAACCCGTTCCAGTTCGCTGCAGTCTAAAACAAAGGCAACATCAAAATTTTCAATATCGGGTAACTGGTGAATGATCAGTTCGGAACCCGGAAGGAATTGAAAATGGCCGGGGGTATTGTCCTGATTGTAAACAACAGCCTTTTTCCCAAGGTTTATCAGCATTTGATAAAGAGCCAGTTCGGAGCCCAATGCGTCTCCATCCAGCCGCTCATGGGATGAAATGAGGAAACTTCTGTTTCTGTTTATAATATCATGGATCCTTTTTATCATCTTCCTCTACTTCCTCGTGTATTTGGGACAGCAGCCGGTCGATACGGCTTCCATAGGCAAAGGAGTGATCAATCTTGAAGATGAGATCGGGTACAAAGCGAAGCTGCAACCGCTTTCCCATTTCCCGCTTCAGAAACCCCGTTGCTTTCTCCAGACCTGTCATGGTTTCAGGATCAATGGTCTCTTTTCCCATTTCTACAAAAAAAACCTTGGCCAGACGTAGATCGTCGGTGACCTTTACACCGGTAATCGTTACCAATCCAATTCTTGGGTCCCGGATCTGTTTTAACAGGATATCTGAGATTTCAATCTTGATGAGATCAGCCACCCGGTCAGCCCTTTTAAAAGTCGTCATATTTTCCCGTTTCCATCTCGGCAGAACCTGTCAGGTCGGAAAGGACGGTGATTTCAAATTTCGAACGGACCACCTCGGCAAGTTGCAGCCGGTCAATAAAGTTCAGAATATGATCAATTTTTGCATTGATGAATCGCTGGTCATTTCCGACAACGGCAAAACCTATTTTTGCTCGTCGCCAATGATCATGATCTCCGACTTCGGCGATCGAGACATTAAACTCATTTTGCGTTTTTTTTAAAAGCCTCCGGAGAACAGCCCTTTTTTCCTTGAGAGAAGCGCTTTCTGAAATCCACAAATCGATAATTCCCGATCCCACAACCATCCATCAGTAACCTTGAAAGATTTGAAAAAGCAGCAGGTTATAATTTACGTTCAACCTTTTCCCGGGTATAGGCTTCCAGGATATCCCCCACGTGGAGATCATTGAAATTCTCTATCCCAATACCACATTCCAATCCCGCGGCCACTTCTCGAACATCATCCTTCAGTCTTTTTAAAGAGGCGATTTTCCCGTCGTAGGCGACAACACCGTCGCGGACCACTTTAAGATTTGAATTTCTTGTAATTTTACCATCAAGAACATGACTACCGGCGATCGTACCGATCTTGGATATCTTAAATAAATCACGCACTTCCGCTCTTCCCTGCACTACTTCTCGATAGACAGGTTCCAGCAGCCCTTCCATGGCCGCTTTGACATCTGCGATGACGTTGTAAATGATATCATAAAGTTTGACATCCACACCTTCCTGCTCGGCGATTTCAGAGACCCGGCTGTCCGGTCTGACGTTGAAACCGATGATGATCGCATTCGATGCCGATGCCAGCATCACATCCGTTTCTGTAATGGCTCCCGTCGAACTGTGAATAATTTTTAGTTTAATATCGGGTGTGCTCAGTTTATTGAGGGCCTCCGCCATGGCTTCGATAGATCCCTGAACATCCCCTTTGATGATGATATTCAGGTCTTTAGTCCCTTCTTTGATTTTCTCATACAACTGTTCCAGGGTAATCTTTGAAGAAGCGGAAAGCTCACGCTCACGCTCTTTTCTAATCCAGTAATCCGCAATATTGCGGGCTATCTTTTCATCATCCACACAGACAAATTCCGCGCTCACCTGGGGGACCTTGGAAAATCCGATGACCTCCACCGGCATGGAAGGACCCGCCTCTTTAACCCGATGTCCCTGGTCATTGATCATGGCCCGAACCCTTCCGGATTCTGTTTTGCAGACAAAGGCATCCCCTTCTCTCAGTATCCCCTCCTGAATGAGGACTGTGGCTACCGGTCCACGTCCTCTGTCTAACTTTGCCTCGATGACAACACCGCGTGCCGGTCGTTCTGGATCAGCCTTTAACTCCATAATATCTGCCTGAAGGAGAATCAGTTCCAGGAGCTCTTCAATGCCCTGTTTCTTTTTTGCCGATACTTCTGCGAAAATCGTATCGCCGCCCCATGCTTCCGGAATAAGACGATACTCGGTCAGCGCCTGTTTTATTTTCTCCGGATCGGCACCGGGTTTATCCATTTTGTTAATCGCCACCATGATCGGAACCCCGGCAACCCGGGAATGGTTGATGGCTTCCACGGTCTGATCCATGACCCCATCATCCGCCGCGACAACGAGGACAACAATATCTGTCACCTGCGCCCCCCTGGCCCGCATGGCCGTGAAAGCTTCGTGACCCGGTGTATCCAAAAAGACAATATCGCGATTTTTGATATGAACATGATAGGCGCCGATAGCCTGGGTAATCCCTCCGGCCTCACCATCGATAACATTGGTTTGCCGAATGGCGTCCAAAAGGGATGTTTTGCCATGATCCACATGTCCCATGATCGTGACGACTGGCGCCCGGGGTCTGAGATTTTCGGGAGATGCCTCTATTTTCTGAACCGGTTCCTCATATTCGGTCGTGGACGATTCAACCTGGTATCCGAATTCGCTGGCAATGAGCATCGCCGTGTCAAAATCAATGGCCTGGTTGATGGTTGCCATCAAACCCAGCCCGATCAGCTTGGCAATCACTTCGCTCGCCTTGATCCCCATTTTTTTTGCCAGTTCACCGACCGCAATGGCTTCAGCCACTCGGATTCGCCTTTTGATCGCTTTCGGAACGGTGATCTCCGTCTTTTTCATTTTCGGAACGGTGGCTTTTCTTTCCTCTTTCCATTTGGCGGACCGATCTTCTCGTTCAAACGTATCAAATCTGCCTTTTTTATCAAAAACCTTTTTTATCAGTATCTTTTTGCGAACCGCCAGCTTATCTCCGATGAGCACCTCGACAGGCGCTTTTGCTCCTTTTCTCTTTGGTTTTTCGACTTCTTTGCGAGCGGGCGGTCCCAGCTTCGATGAAATGAGATCTTTGACAATTTTGAGTTCAGGTCTTTTTGGGACTTCCTTTTTATCCTCTGCCAGGCTTTCTTTCATTTCCTGAGGAGCAACTCTCCTTCCCGCTGCCGCTTTAAAGGGTTCTTTTTTCGCCTCAGTTTTTGAGGGTGAGGGATGACCAGGAGAAAGGATCGCTTTTCTTTCATCAACCATCTTTTCCTGGTCATGTTTTTTTATGACTGTTGCAGGGATATCGGCCGTCTTCACAGGAAGCTCTTCTTTTTTCGCAGCAACAACCCCCTCCGGGGAGATCACTTCTGCTTGAACAGTTTCTTTGGTTACTGCCGCGACAGGTTGCTTCTTTTCAGACTTTACGGCGGTTTTGGCGGTAACGCCTTTCTGCTCCGGTTTCTCCTCTTTGATCGGTTCAGCAACAGCTTTTACTTCGGGGACCGACGGTTCTTCCTCCTCTACCACCGGGCGGACAACCCTCCTCCGGATAACGGTTGATCTTATTCTTTTTTCAACCGTTTCATGGGGTTCAGTGGACAGCATGTTTCTTTGTACCCGTTCCACATCGCTATCTTCTAATGTACTGGAGTGAGATTTCACCGAAATGCCCAGTTTATCCAAACGAGCAATCAACTCCTTATTTTCGATGCCTAATTCCTTGGCAAATTCATAAACTCTTTTTTTAGACATGCTTGAACCCCCACCGGATTAGCGAGTCGTTATTGGTCATTCCCAAATTCATTTTTGCAAATGATTCATGATTTATGATCTGCAACGACATTCTCCTGATTAATCATTTTGCCGGCCTCTTCAATCCAGACAGATGCCTTCTGCCCATTGATCCCTGGGATAGATGACAGTGACTCCACATCCGCCGCAGCGATGGCCGCGATACTTTTTAACCCCTGGTTGAACAAATGTTCAGCTGTTGCCTCATCAATATTCGGAATTTTCATCAGCGCCCGGTGTCCTTCTTCCTCTTGGGTTGCCGCAATGGATTCACTTTTGACATCAATCTTCCAACCGGTCAATTTAACGGCTAGCCTGACATTCTGTCCGTTTTTACCAATCGCCAGAGATAACTGGTCATCAGGAACAATCACCTCCATGGCCCGATTTTCCTCATCCATAAATACACGGTTGACCTTGGCCGGGGAAAGGGCGGAACAGACATATTTGGCCTGATCCTCCGCATGAGGAACGATATCGATCTTTTCACCCCGCAGTTCCTGGACTACGCTTTGCACACGGGACCCGCGCATGCCAACACAGGCGCCAACCGGATCGATGTCCCGATCCTTTGTCCTCACGGCAATCTTGGATCTTTTACCCGGTTCCCGGGCGACATTGACAATTTCAATGAGCCCTTCAGAAATTTCGGGAACTTCCACTTCAAAAAGTGCCTTGAGAAAGCCCGGATGAGTTCTGGAGAGGAAAATTTGGGATCCCTTGGTTATTTTTTTAACATCAAAGATAAATCCCCGGATTCTTTCTCCCCGTTTGTATGTTTCTCTGAAAATTTGTTCAGATACGGGAATAACCCCTTCTGCGCGTCCCAAGTTAACAATAATGCTGCCTCCCTCAAATCGCTGTACAAATCCATTCACGAGTTCTCCGATGCGATCTTTGTATTCTTCGTAGATATTATCGCGCTCTGCGTCTTTGACGCGCTGGATAATGATCTGTTTGGCCGTCTGGACGGCAATCCGGCCAAACGTACTGGTATCTATCTTGATACCAAGGCTGTCCCCCGGTTCTGCTTCTTCATCAAGAGTTCGTCTTGCTTCTTCGAGGGATAACTGCATCTCGGGGTCTACTACTTTTTCTTCAACAGTCTTGAACTGGAAAACCTCGATTTCCCCCGCTTCTTCATTATAGTGGGCCTCGATGTCAACGAGCATCCCCAGCTTTTTGCGGGCAGCATTCAACATGGCCGCTTCCAGAGCCTCAATGATAATGTTCTTGTCGATCCCTCTATCCTTACCCATCTGTTCAATCAGACGTTTAAGTTCCGGAAACATTCAATCATCCTCCCGTCTTGTAATAGCGAAAATCCATTAACGATCCGTAAATTCATATTCGAGGTGTGCTTTGACCACCAGGTTCCTCGGGATGCGATAGTTCTTTCCTGCCACATCAACCATCAGGATTTTTTGACCTTCTTCCTCAAAAAAATCGGTCAACTTGCCCTTAAAATGTCTAATACCCTCTATCTTTTCATGCAGACGGATGTCGACCTTACATCCTTTGTACTTCATAAAATCTTTGTCTCTGACCAGCGGTCGATCCAGACCGGGTGAAGAGACCTCAAGGGTATATGGACCAGGCGGGACGTCATGCACATCCAGAATGTCCCCCATCTGGTTACTGGCCTCCGTGCAGTCATCGAGAGTAACCCCGCCCTCTTTATCCATATAAATCCGAACCAGCCATCGAGATTTCATTTTGATGCATTCCACATCGATCAATTCCATACCCTCAGCCTCAAAAACAGGTTCGGCAAGCTTTCGGATTGTTTCTCCGTATCCTTGTACAGGTTCAACCACGATGATAGGACGCCTTTATAAAAAATCAGAAAAAAAAAGTGGGCAGAAGCCCACTCATCTGAACCAAACGATGATCTTGTATATTCCTAACACAAATAAATGCCTATTGCAAGAAAAAAATAGGGGTTTCAGGGAATGGGTAAAGGATATTTAAGAAATGGAGCGGACGATGGGATTCGAACCCACGACGTCCAGCTTGGGAAGCTGGCATTCTACCACTGAATTACGCCCGCTCAGAAAAACCATGTGGAAAAAAGGAGTATGAAAAAACGCAGCGCGAGTTTCTGTTTTCACTCAAAACCTTTATGACAAAGCCGAAAAACGACAACGGCATCTTAAACGATGCCGTTCCTTTGTCAAGGCTTTTTTCCTGACAAGCGAATCGAGATGGAGTGTCCGTGACCATCCAGACCTTCCATGCCGGCAAACCGTGCGGCCTGTCTGCCATACGTGCCCAACGCTGCTTCAGAAAAAGAGACAATGCTGGTCCTTTTGACAAAATCATAAACGCCGAGCGGTGATGAAAATCTTGCCGTTCCTCCGGTGGGCAGGATATGGTTGGGACCCGCCATATAATCCCCGATTGCTTCTGGCGTAAAGTTTCCTAAAAAGGCTGCGCCGGCATGCCTGATCCGATCCAGGAGCTGCTTCGGCTGATCAACGAGCAGCTCAAGATGCTCCGGAGCAAAGCGGTTGGCTATCGTAACGGCTTCGTCGAAATCCTTGGTGACAATGACAGCCCCGAAAGACTCTAAGGCGGAGACAGCAATAGATTTTTTCGGTAAAAGGACGAGCTGTGCATTGACCTCCGAGATAACCTGGCGGGCAAATTTTTCATCCGGGGTTAAGAGGATTGCGCTGGCCATTTCATCATGCTCTGCCTGGGCGATCAGATCAGCGGCCGCGAAGGAAGCATCCGCCGTTCCGTCGGCAATGATGAGGACTTCACTGGGACCAGCGATCATATCAATGGCCACGATTCCATAGACCATTTTTTTTGCTGCGGTGACATAGGCGTTTCCGGGACCGACGATTTTATCAACCTTGGGAACGGATTCGGTTCCGTAGGCCAGGGCCGCAATGGCCTGTGCACCGCCGATTTTAAAAATACGGGTCACTCCGCTTAATTTTGCCACGGCGGCAATCAGGGGATTTAAGCCTCCCTGTTTTGCGGGTGAAACAAGAATGATCTCCGCAACACCGGCGATTTTTGCAGGAATGGCTGCCATTAAAACGGTGGAGGGGTAAACGGCAAGACCGCCCGGTGCGTAAATACCGATCCTTTCAAGAGGTAATACGCGCTGGCCCAGTTCAATCCCATCCTCATCGCTGGAGATCCAGCTGGTCATTTCCTGTTTCCGATGAAAGGCCTCAATACGGCCGGCCGCCAAGGCCAGGATGTCCATATCCTTCGGAGTGACTTTCGAAATGGCTTGATCCAGTTCCCGACCGGAGACTTCAATGCCGTCAGTACGGAGATCGCATTGATCGAATTTTTGTGTATATTCAAACAGGGCGGCATTTCCCCTGAGGGCCACATCATTCACGATCGTCTTAACCGCTGTCCAGATCGCTTCTTCGAAGACCCTTCCGCGCTGGGTGATCCGTTGAAGCGTTTCCTCGAATATTTTTTCACTCGTAAAAATAATTTTCATCTTTATGCACGAACCCTTTTTATGTCAGCCCCCAGGGCTGATAGTTTTTTTTCAATGGTTTGATAACCCCGGTCGATGTGATAAACTCTCGACAATTCCGTCTTTCCTTTCGCCGCCAGGCCGGCCAGGATGAGGGATGCCGAAGCACGCAGATCAGTTGCCATAACCGGTGCACCTCGCAGTTTGGAGATGCCTTTCACCATGGCGCTGTGTCCCTGGATAACAATATCCGCGCCCATCCGTGTGAGCTCACTGACATGCATAAACCGGTTTTCAAAAATGGTTTCCGTAATCACGCTGAGTCCATTGCCCACGGTCATGAGTGCCATCATCTGGGCTTGCAGGTCCGTGGCGAATCCCGGGTAAGGCTGGGTCTTCACATCGATACTTCGGATTTTTCCATGACCGATCGCCCGGAGCCCCCCTTCGATGGGCATAATGTCCATACCGGTGTCCCTGAGTTTGCTGATCAAAGCTTCCAGATGCAGGGGATTGCATCCTTTTAATCGGACATCACCGCCCGTAATGCCTGCCGCAATCATAAAGGTCCCAGCCTCGATCCGATCCGGAATGATGGTTGCTTCCACCGGATAGAGCCGATCCACTCCCTCAACGGTGATCACATCCGTACCGGCACCGGTGATCTTAGCCCCCATATCCATGAGCACATCGGCCAGATTCACCACTTCCGGTTCCCGGGCAGCATTTCTCAGGATCGTCGTTCCTTTTGCCAGACAAGCCGCCATCATGATATTTTCCGTACCGGTCACTGTGGAAATATCAAAGTAAATGTTTGCACCTTTCAGTCGCTTGGCGCGGGCTTCAACATAGCCGTCCTTCAGTTCCACGTCGGCTCCCATATCCTGCAGGGCCTTAATATGAAGGTTCACCGGCCTGGCGCCGATGGCGCATCCGCCGGGCAGAGACACTCTGGCTACCCCCATCCTTGCGACAAGGGGGCCGAGAACCAGGATGGAGGCCCTCATGGTTTTCACCAGTTCATAGGACGCCTCAGCATGGGTCATGTTTGCTGCATTCACCCGGACGGATGCTTCTCCCGAAATTTCTGCACCAAAACTCCCGATCAGTTTTTTTGCGGTCCGAATGTCCATGAGATCGGGAATATTATGATAGGTGTTCCAACCTTCGGTGAGGAGTGCGGAACACAGGATCGGCAGCGCTGCGTTTTTTGCACCACTGATCTGCACTTCGCCACAAAGTCTCTGCCCACCCTGGATGATGATTTTATCCATAGGAATGTTATTTCTTTCTGGCCGCAACCACACGGTCAAAACCGGCATAATCCCGGCGGAAACGGACCTCCTCAAAAGAGTTCGCAGCTCGAAGCAGCATTTCGATCCTCTCCTTCTGCCCTGATCCGATCTCCAGGAAAAGCCACCCTCCGGCTTTCAGATAATCAACGCTTTTATGGACAATTTCCCGATGAAAAGCCATGCCATCCGGACCGGCAATTAAAGCAGATGGCGGTTCGTACATTCTCACGTCCACCGGAAGATATTCGAATTCTTCTTCGGAAATATACGGTGGATTGGAGACAATCATATCAAATTTTCCCGATACAGGGTCAAATAAATTTCCCACCAGGAAAGTTATGCGATTTTCAACTCCGTACTGCCAAGCATTCCGACGGGCGACGTCCATGGCTTCCTGAGAAATATCCGTAGCAACCAGGGAGGCATTTTTTAGTTCCAGCGACAGGATCACGCTGATGACCCCGCTGCCCGTTCCTAACTCAAGAATCCTGAAAGGGCCGGAATTCGAAAGGGCGTGAATTTTCAGGCACTCTTCAACCAGGATTTCTGTTTCCGGTCTCGGGATCAGAACCTGATGATTGACTTCAAAAACAACCGACCAGAATTCTTTCCGGCCGAGGATATAAGCCACCGGCTCACCACGCTGACGCCTTGACGCCAGTTGCATGAAATGACAGACGTCTGATTCCGCCAGGGATAGATCAGGATTCATGTAAAGGTATAGACGGTCTTTCTTTAAGCAATGAGCCAGAAGAATTTCCGCGTCAAGCCGGGGCGAAAAGCGGCCTCTTGCCTCAAAATCGAGCGTTGTCCGGTTTATTAACTCCTGAATTTTCACGAAACCATTTCTTTAGGCAGACTGATTCAATGCCTCTGCCTGAAAATGGGTTGTCAGGGTGTCGATGACGCCCTGAATGTTACCGTCAAGAAAGCTTTCCAGATTGTAAAGCGTCATATTGATCCGGTGATCTGTCATTCTGGACTGGGGATAATTATAAGTTCTGATCCGTTCACTGCGGTCTCCGCTTCCCACTTGGCTTCGTCTTGTTTCTGAGATTTCCTTATTCTGTTTATCAACCATCATAGCCAGTAATCTGGCCCGGAGTACTTTCATGGCCTTGCCTTTGTTTTTCAGTTGCGATTTTTCATCCTGACAGGTAACGACCAGGCCGGTAGAAAGATGGGTAATCCGGACGGCGGAATCCGTTGTATTTACACTCTGGCCGCCGTGTCCGCTGGAATGATATACATCAATTCGTAAATCATTGGGCTCGATATGAACATCCACTTCTTCCGCTTCCGGGAGGATGGCAACCGTAACCGCAGAGGTGTGAATCCGGCCCTGAGCCTCAGTGATCGGGACCCGTTGTACACGATGGACCCCGCTTTCATATTTTAATTTGCTGTATGCACCCTGGCCGGCGATGAGTGCAATAATTTCCTTGAACCCTCCCATCCCTCCTGCCGGGGTGGAGCTGATCACTTCGACTTTCCATCGACACATTTCGGCATAACGGGCATACATACGAAAAAGATCTCCGACAAAAAGCCCCGCTTCATCTCCCCCTGTACCGGCGCGGATTTCCAGCAAAACATTGCGGTCATCGTTTGGATCCCTGGGGAGAAGGAGGATTTTTAATTGATCCTCTAAAGATTTTAGCTGTTCTCTGAGCTGAGGCATTTCTTCCTTCACGATGCTTTTGAGTTCTTCATCATTTTCCCGGAGTAACGTTTGTCCTTCTTCAACCCGAGCGTGAATTTTCTCATATTCCCGATAGGCCTCCACCAGATCATGGAGTTCTGCATGCTCCCTGGCGTACTTCTGATAAAGGGGTTGCTTGCTGATCACGTCAGAATCACTCAACAGAGATTCCAGATCCATATATTTAACTTCAATATCTTTCAGTCTTTTAAACATAACGCTCCATGAAATTCATGAAATGTCCATAAACTCCGGCTGAATTTAAAATGAAAAAAATTGATCTTTTCTGAACGGCAGAAGCACCCCCTGGAGAAGGAATGGGCACCATAGAGTAAACCTAAAGATGGGGGTTCAGCAAAGGGAGAGGCTTTTTATCATTAAACAACGATCTGTTTCTCCTTGGCGGTGTTCGCTACTGGATAAGAGACCAAACATCGGTCAATGATGTTAAGCGTCTGTTTTCTTCTCTTTAACGGCGTATTTATTCCTGAAGCGTTCCACGCGGCCGGCCGTGTCCATAAGCTTCTGCTTCCCCGTGATAAATGGATGGCACTGGGAACAAATTTCCACTTTAATATCTTTCTTGGTTGACCGGGTTTCAATAACATTACCACACACGCAGGTAATTTTCGTTTCCTTATATTCCGGGTGTATGCCTTTTTTCACGGTTTGTCTTGTCCTCCTGAATTTCTAAGACCTCGTTATTGCAAATTATCTATATTTTAGTTGCGAGGGGTGGCATTATAGTCATTTCAAAGATAAATTCAAGTGAATTTATTCATTGATTCATGGAATCCAGAAATACCTGGTTTGTTTCTGTTTTTCGAATTTTATCCATAATGAACTCCATGGCGTCCACCGGATTCATCTCCTGGAGAAGCCTTCTGAGAATCCAGATCCTGTTCAGATTATTCTTCGGGATCAATAATTCTTCCTTTCTCGTCCCGGACCGTGTCAGATCGAAAGCCGGGAAAACCCGGCGGTCGGCAATCCGGCGATCCAGATGAAGCTCCATATTTCCTGTTCCCTTGAATTCTTCAAAGATGACTTCATCCATCCGGCTTCCTGTATCAATCAGGGCGGTGGAAATAATGGTCAAACTGCCGCCGTTCTCGATATTCCGGGCGGCACCGAAAAATCGCTTCGGTTTGTGCAAGGCATTGGAATCCACACCGCCGGACAGGACCTTGCCGCTGGGCGGGACGACTGTGTTATAAGCCCTGGCCAGCCGGGTGATGCTATCCAGGAGGATGACCACATCCTTCCGGTGCTCCACCAGGCGTTTCGCTTTTTCGATCACCATCTCCGCAACCTGAACATGACGCGTGGCCGGTTCGTCAAAGGTGGATGAAATGACTTCACCCTTGACACTCCGCTGCATGTCCGTCACTTCTTCGGGACGTTCATCAATCAGAAGCACCATGAGCGTGACTTCCGGATGATTGGCGGTAATACTATGGGCAATATCCTGTAGTAATACTGTTTTTCCAGCTCGCGGGGGTGACACAATCAATCCCCGCTGTCCCTTACCGATCGGGGTAAAGAGATCCATGACCCGTGTTGATAAATTTTCAGGATCGCTTTCAAGATTTAATTTTTCTTCGGGATAGAGAGGGGTCAAGTTATCGAAGAGAATCTTGTCTCTTGATGCATCCGGGGTCTCAAAATTAACCGCATCAACCTTCAGAAGGGCAAAATATTTTTCTCCTTCTTTCGGGGGTCTGACCTCTCCAGAAACCGTATCTCCCGTTCTGAGACTGAAGCGTCTGATTTGTGACGGCGAAATGTAGATGTCATCGGGACTGGGCAGGTAATTGTAATCCACGGCACGAAGGAACCCAAAGCCGTCCGGCAGGATTTCCAGGACACCGGATCCTGAAATGACCCCGTTTTTTTCCGCCTGGGCCTGCAGGATGGAAAAGATCAGGTCCTGTCTTCTCATGCCGCTGGCACCCGCAACATTCAAGTCCTTGGCAAGATTGGCCAGCTCACTAATGGGTAATCTCTTAATGTCTTCAATGTTCATAAAAAAATCCTTATGGAAATCTTAATCTAAAGGCAGGTTATAAAGGTGCCTTGTCTGCATGAAACCTTGGTTTTTATCTAATCCGAATTTTTCATTGGAGAGAACGATGATTTTATTATGCTGCGACCTATAAAGAAAAACGTGGATTTACCGGGTTGCTCGTTTGGGTTTTTGTAGCATTCCAAAAAAGGAAGGACTTTAACGGTACCTCTCAAACGCTGGTTCTTCCTCTATAGTAAGTAATTCCATCTGTCAAGCACTTTTTATGAAATATCTTCTGTAGTGGTTTTGCAAAGCATGATGAAATTCAGCTGTCTGCCGGTTTGACCGGCTTCCCGCCGGTGAGAAAAAAAGAGATCTTCCCGGCAGGATGTGCAAAGATCGGCGGAAAGGATATGTTCAGGAAGGATGCCTTTATTCAAAAATTGGAGTTTGTTGGCCAGCGGCAGGTCCAGCATCCATCGTTCCCTGTTCCGGGCCTGATAAAAGAAAGATCTCTGCTGTGGATGGTCTGCCATGGTTTTGAAAACGTGCTCATCGACTTCATAGCAGCAAGGGCCTATCGCCGGCCCGAGGAAGGCAAAGATATCTCGCGGATCGGATTCAAAACAACGGATAAAAGTATCGGTGGTCTTTTCGGCGATCTTCAATGCGGTGCCTTTCCAACCGGCATGAACGGCCCCGATGATCCGCCGGACAGGGTCGACAAGAAAGATCGGAACACAATCCGCCGTCTTGATACAGAGGGCGGTCCCCGTCTGATTGGTCACCAGGGCGTCAAAAGCCGGCGGTGGATCGTCTCCCGACAATGGATCGGGACGATCAATGACCCAGATACCGTCCTGATGAACCTGATTGACCAGCCGGAACTGTTTGGCGGTGAACCCGAATGCAGACGCAATCCTCTCAAAATTCTGATGCACCTTATCTGCGTCATCTCCTTCCCGGGTGCTGACGTTCAGACTGGCAAAATGACCTTTACTGACACCGCCCTGCCGGGTACAAAAGGCATGGATGAGAAAATCACAGCCGTCCGGATCAGGAGACTCCAGATATTTTAAGGGACCTCTCTGAGCGATGCGGAACATCTTAAAACCTCGCAGACAGAAACCATGTCTTCCGGTAAGGACGATGAAAAAGTCATTAAATTTCCCGTGATCGGATGGTTGAAACAGAGATGCGCGGCATGCAGTGCCTGCCTTTTTAAGCCTTTCAGTGCCGATCGCAGGACAGGATCAACGATGGTATGGACCCGTTTTGTTCCGCCATAAACGCTGTCTCCCACGACGGGATGGCCGATGGCATTTAAATGAACCCTGATCTGGTGTGTCCGGCCGGTCTCAATATTTAAGTGAAGGAGGGTCACCTCCCCGTATCGTTCGCAAACCCGCCAGTGCGTGATGGCCTCTTTACCCCGCCTGCTACTGGTGGACATTCTCTTCCGATCCACCGGGTGCCGGCCCACGGGGAGGTCAATGAAACCTTGATCAGCCTTCATATTGCCATATGCCAGAGCCTGATAGGTTTTTTGAATTTGGCGCTTTCTGAATTGATCGGTCAACCCCTGGTGGGCCCGATCCGATTTGGCGACAATCATGAGTCCGGATGTATCCTTGTCGAGACGATGGACGATTCCCGGGCGCAACACCCCGCCGATCCCCGACAGGTCGCGGCAGTGAAAAAGGATGGCGTTGACCATGGTTCCCTGATGATGACCCGCGGCAGGATGGACCACCATTCCGGTCGGCTTGTCAACCACCAGGATGGATTCGTCCTCGTAAATCACAGGGAGGGGAATGTCTTCGGGCAGGACGTGATAGTCGGCAACCGGCGGTATTTCACAATGGACGGTCTCGCCTTCCCTGAGCCGTTGACCCGCCTTGGCCGGGTGGTCCCCAACCCGGACGGCACCCTTTTCAATCAGCTTCTGGACCTGGGACCTGGATAAGAATGGATCGCGTCGGGATAGAAACAAGTCCAGTCTCAACCCTTTTTCATCGCTTCCGACGCTGTATTCACGATGCTGTGATTGATTCATGATGGCTTGAACGTCAGAAAGCCCTGCTTGACCCATGTAAATTCATCTTCGGCAATGGTTCTGAGATCGAGCAGCAGATCGTCATCGGAAATTCGGGCGATGATGGGAACGGGCAGCCCTCTCAGACGCTCTTCCAGTTTATTCACCGGAAGGCTGCCGGAACGGATGCAGATCAGCATGGTCGGGATTTCCTGGGTGGGAAGCGAGCCGCCGCCGGCGAGTGAAACCCCCTTCTGCAGACGGAAGGTGAATCCGGGCAGGTCCAGTTTCCGCAGGCGGGCCAACAGGCGCCTGGCCAGCCGGATCACGTCGGGGAGCGGTGCCGTCAGGGCACGCAGGGTTCTGATCCGGGATAAGGCGCGATCGGGATGGAGGTAATGGATCAGCGTCGCCTCCAGGGCTGCCAGGGTCAACTTATCGATGCGGAGGGCGCGGTTCAGAGGATTTTTTTTGATTTTCTGCAGGATGTCCCGCTTTCCCAGGATGATCCCGGCCTGAGGGCCGCCCAGGAGCTTGTCGCCGCTGAAGGTGACCACATCGACACCGGTCTGCAGGACATCGGTGACGGTGGGTTCCCGCTCCAGGCCGTGGCGGTCCAGTTCAACCAGACAGCCGCTGCCCAGATCATCCATCACCGGAACGCCATGCCTTTTCCCCAGGACAACCAGAGCCGTCAGGCCGATTTCTTCCGTAAAGCCAACGATTTTATAGTTGCTGGTGTGAACCTTGAGAATGAGACCGGTCCTGTCCGAAAGGGCATTTTCGTAATCTTTCAGGTGCGTCCGGTTGGTGGCTCCCACCTCCCGAAGCAGGGCGCCGCTTTTTTCCATCACTTCAGGAATCCGGAATTCTCCTCCGATTTCGATCAGTTCGCCACGGGAAACGATGGCCTCTTTCCCCGTCGCCAAGGTGTTGAGGACCAGCAGCACCGCCGCCGCATTGTTATTGACGACAAGCGCATCTTCAGCGCCGGTCAGTGTACAGAGAAGCTTCTGAACGTGATCATAACGGAGCCCCCGCCGGCCTTTGAGGAGATCAAATTCGAGGTTGGAATATCCCTGACTGACCTCAATGATCCTGGCCAGGGCCTCCGGACACAGGGGCGCCCGTCCCAGATTGGTATGCAGGATAATGCCCGTGGCATTGATCACCCGCTGCAGACGGCATTGCTGCAGAGACCGAATCCGTTCCCGGATCTGGTCTGCAACCTGCTGAACCGTCGACATTCGCCACTGGCTCGGATCCAAATCCTCATGCAGGATCCGTTCACGCAGGCCAGCCACCTCGGCGCGACAGATCTCCCGGATGATTTCCTTGGAAGCCTCGGCGAAGAATTCTTCTTTTTCGAGCACCAGCAGAACTTCATCGATCTTGGGCAGATGCTTCAGCAACGATTTTCTGTGATCATCCATCATGAACTCGCAAAAAGTCACTAAAATCTTGAATCCGGGGGGAATCTCATTTTCTGCCTTCTTTCTGCCTGAGAGTCCCATCGATGTCAAGCCCATAATCATAACCGCTGCTTGCATATCCGGGAGCGATGAAGTAATGGATCGAAGGGGGAATAAATATGTTTGTTAAACCGAAAGAGGCGGCGACGGTGATTCTCCTTCGCCGCCGGGAGGAATCACCGCGGGAGGGCTTTGAAGTCCTCATGGTGCTGAGAAGTAAAAAAAGCAAATTTGTTCCCAGTTCCTATGTCTTTCCCGGTGGAGCCCTGGATGATGAGGATTGCTCGCCCGAGGCGGCAGCGCTCTGCCGCGGTCTTGACCCGTCCCGGGCCTTTGCCGCGTTGCAAGACATTGATTCCCCGGCCATGGCCCTGGGGACTTGGGTGGCGGGAATCCGGGAAACCTTTGAAGAGGTTGGCCTGCTCATGGCCTGTCGGAACGGCGACAGGCTCCTCACCTTCAGCGGTGAAGACGCCGTCCGGTATTGCCGCATCCGCGGCCTGCTCCAGGCGGGAAAACTGACCTTTAATGAGTTTCTGCAAAAAGAGGGGCTGACGCTGGCGACAGACCGGCTCTATTACTATTCCCACTGGATCACACCCTGGTTTTTGCCCATCCGGTATGACGTCCGGTTCTTTGTCGCGGAGACGCCGGCCGGGCAGGAGGCCCGGCACGACGGCATCGAATTGACTGGGCATCTCTGGATCACTCCGCAGGACGCCCTTCGCCGTTATCATGAAAAGCGTTTCGAGATGGTCTTTCCGACCCTGATGACGATGAAGGCCCTCTCCCCATTCATGAACATTGACGAGGTGATCCGCTCCACCTCCGGCAAGATGATCAGCGCCGAGTCGGGATGATTCAGGGACTTTCGGGCGACAGCGGTGATCATGGGAACCGGCTGCCGGTCACTCCATCTCGACTTTTCAAAAGGTTAAAATTCTAAACCGCTTTCAATTCGGATGTGCAATGGGGGCAGCGTATCGCCTTCAATGGAATCGGCGACAGACAATAGGGGCATTCCCGGGTTGTCGGTGCGGCGGATGCTTCCTCCGTTTTGCGCCTTAACCGGTTGATCTGGCGGACGAGCAAAAAGATGGCAAAGGCAACAATAATAAAATCAATGATGTTGTTGAAAAAGATACCGTAATTGATGGTCGCCGCTCCAGCGGCTTTTGCTTCGGCCGTAGTGGTAAAGGGCTTACCTGATAAGTTCAGAAACAGATTGGAGAAATCCATCTTGCCCAGCAGGAGTCCGATCGGAGGCATCAGGATGTCATTCACCAGTGACGAAATGATCTTACCAAAAGCCGCGCCGATAATGATACCGACCGCCATGTCAACGACATTCCCGCGCATGGCAAATTCTTTAAATTCTTTCAGCATGGTTGTCTCCTTCGTTCAGAACAATTATGATGGTTCAATATCTGAAAAGAATTCCCCAAAAAAGCTCAATGTTCGATTTTCAAAACCAACCCATCATCACAAGCACTGAAAATACCTACACACAAATAACTTTGAAAAATCTGGATATTGATGATTACTGATCGAAAGAGAGTAACGGAAACATCAGCCGGAGCGTAGCGATCGGCTGTATGTTCTTGTTCGGCTTTAATAGCCGCTGTATTCCTTAATAAATTCGTTTTTTTGATCCAAGTATACTGAAATACCAGTACTAGCAGCATCCATCGCATTTGCAAAAGCGCTCACATACTGCGCAACTCTACGTAAATTAATATGTGATAAACTTTCTAATGGGTTTGCTCCGTGTTTATCATTTGGATAACGGAAAGCAAACGAATCAGGATCAATTTTTGAAAACTCAGTTACAACGTGGAAAGGCAGTGTTAAAAAGTCAGGTGGTTCTATTTTACCATCAGATACTTTCTTCAGTATTGTTTCTGCAGTATCCCACAAATTAAGTATATTGTGGTGTTGCGGAAATTTACCCGGTTCATCTAGCAAGCGCCTCCCAGACTTAATTAATTCTTTTAGGCGCAACTCTATGTACTGACGATACAAGAAACAAATGGGAAAGACGAGAGCATCTTGATATCTTGCGTTTTCAATTACATATTCAACCAGTTTATCCGCTGCCTCTTTGTAACCAATAACATAAAGCTCAAGTGCATCGGAAGACCAGTTTAGACAAGCGTTACAGTGCCAATCAACGTCCGAAGTAAAGATTTGTTCCAAACCTAGGGTAATATCTTTATCAGACATTCTATTGTCCTTTCACTTGCCGAACACCTAAGCTCATCCGCGTTCTTGCTGGAGCGAAGCAGAGGCAAGAATGTCGGCTGGAGAGCTTTGTTCGGCATCCATTCTCTCAGTCCGGGATGTCTGGCTCATCTCCCCACATAGCCGACCCAGCACGATTTGCTCTTGCCGTTCCGGCTCTGTTTGCCGCTGAAAAGGGAGAACTGATACTTGCACTATGGGTGGAGCGGTAGACAAGGCGATCATTGACGATGGTCCCAACGTAGCGCCCGTCAGTGCCATAGACTTTTTCACCTTTGATCCGACCCACCACCTGACCCGAATGGCTATAAACCTTGTCGCCAGATACTTGGAGCGGGCGTCCATTCTTCGTATATAGATCCATGTCCTACCTTACTATTTCTGTTGTTCCGTCACTCGATTCGTGCTGCCGAACGCTCCAAATCAGCGGGGGCTATCAGCCATCCGCTGGATTGTTTTGTTGTGCGTCAGAATATCCTGAGACCTTTCTAAGCTCCTCGACTTGGGGCTTAAGCGTCTCAGAGATCTCCCGACGCTGTTCGTCCTCAGTTATCTGCCTCGTTCTGCGCTCAAGCTCGGCCACTTCGTCTGCTTGTTTCTCCAAATTGCCGAGAAATTCCATCAGGTGTCCTCTTTTATAACTATCGCCTTTACCTTTGCGCCATGAATCTTCCTCATCAGCCCAGAGGGGAACCAGGTGTACATGAAAATGAGTAACATCCCCCCTTAAAGAGGAGAAGAGAATGTCTTTAGGACCATAGTGTTTCATTAGGGTGGTAGCGACCTCGCCCACGGTAGCGCCAAAACAAGGCAAATCTCCCCACCCACGTCGGTCTACTCGTGGGCACACCGAACCGCATGGTCGTTCGGCAATTATAGCGTGTCCCCTTGTATGGTAGGGAGCCGCTAAGAACGCGAACCATCTGTCGTTCTCGTAAAAAATTCGGTTCCGTAGACCATCAATGTCACAGAAAGGGCAACTCATGCGTGCCTCCGATTTTTTAGTGCACAACGGCGGAGCTAAGCGGCGGCACGAGCCTGCGGGAAGCGCAGCTTCCTGTGCAGGCGAAATGCCGACCGCTTCAGCGATTTGTTGGCGCCGTGCGAATCAGCGCGCAAGGCAATTATTTCTCTATGATGCAATCGCCACCGGCAACAATTAATATACGAAAGTCCTAAATTCACCCACATGTGGGATTACAGTGCTATACGATTATAAATATTTTAGTCAGTATCTTCATAGGAATGTCGTCTTATATTCGTGCTTCACCCATAATATCAGATTATATGAAGTTCACATATTGCAGAAACATAGAGGGCTCATTCAATATTATGTGTAATCTTGCATAACTATTTAATTTTATCAAGAATACATTTCAGGAAGCAGTTAATGGAAGAATCCAGTCGCCGGCGCCGGGATCACTCGTCATACGGACCGCCGTTTTCCCGGTTTTGAAAGTGATTCCACCTGTCAGTGAATTTCCCCAAAGACCGTAGCGCCCCCGCCAGGCGTGATGGTATTATATTTGCTGATCCGGGCACTCCAGCGGTCAAAGAGATAGGCGAACATATTACACATATAGCCGAGGCGGACGACGGCTATGCCGAAGATGATGTCGTTGTTGCAGATGCCGAGGTATTCCCAGCGTTTGATCCGGTACTTCAAAATCCGGCTCTTGGCGGAAGATGCACCGTCTTTCGCGCCGTAGGGACGGAAATCGTCCAGATTGAGGGATGTCAAGGGTTCGCTGTAGATGCCGAAACGGGGCCGCCCATCGATGCCGATCAAGGAGCTTTCATTTGCTGTATTCATCTTTCCCCCTTCATTTGGTTAAAGGATCTTTCCGTCACCCGCACCGATACAGAATCGGACATCAGATTGCTATATCCATATCATAATTATCGGGGGAATAACATCAATGATAACGGATTGAAATCCTGCACCTTCTTCGAAATTGGTGATTTGTCAGGAGTTGTGGCTTGACAAGAACGGTATCTACTTATCAATAACTATTGGGTTAGAAAAAAGGTGAGGATTTCCACTTGAACTGTGGTTAACACAGGCATGATTGTCAACAATCGGGTCCGTATAGGCAAGGCTTGCCTTTCCCCAAACGCTATTCGTTTAAAAGTTCCTGCACAACATCGATAAGGTCCGAGTGCTTGAAGGGTTTCGCCAGTGTCCTGCTGGCGCCAAGATACTTGGCCATTTCAAGATAGTTTTTGGGGCCTCGGAGCTTGAACTTTTCTCCATCTTACTATATGTTATAAAAAATCATGAGTTGAAAATGTTCCTGATTACATTTTTCTTTTTTTGTGCTACTGTTCTGTAACACCACTCACATGAAGTCTTGTTTGTTTCCCAGTGTTCAGGAACACGGGGGGACACTATGGAAAGATCTGTCATTCCAAATTTTCAAGGGTAATAGGGTAATATGGATGAAGTTGACCGACTTGAAGTCACATCATGTTAAGCTGATAACAGCCGTAACTGTTGCTTTGGGAGTAGCTATTCTCGTTTCCATCGTCTTTTTCGCAAGAACAATATTCGAGGTTGTTCAAAAAAAAGAACGTAAGCAAATTTCAACCCTCAGCACCGAACCCCTTAAACAGGAAAAAAAAAGTGTTCAGGCATATGAAGCAATCATTCGGAATAACCCATTTGGAGTACCTGCCGGGTCGCTGCAATACCATTCCCTCGGGAAGGAACAATCGGGCATTGCCGACATCAAACTCGTAGGAACAATTTCCGGCGATCTGAAGCACGGCTATGCGGTATTCATCAACAAGGATGGCAAGCAATCAATGCTCAGGACAAGGGAATCAGTATTCGGTGTGGGGGAACTCGCGTCAGTCGAAAAAAACAGAGCTTTCATTCGGAAAGAAGGTAAGCTCGTCAAAATTGACATAGTCGATTTGATTGATCTGAGCTCCAGGGAAACTTCCAAGCGTACTCTCAATCCATCAGATCTCGTGCGGTCTTCAGGAAAGGGGGAATATGTGTTGGATCAGAAGCAAATTCAGTTTGCCCTGGACAATCCTGCCCAGATCATGAAAGATGCAAGGTTGGTCCCCAATATGACAAATAATAAACAGGATGGGTTTGTCCTGCGTGAAGTCAGGGAAAATGGTCTGTACAACAGACTGGGTATGCGGGATGGAGACGTCCTTTTACGAATAAATGGCTCCAACATTTCGAATCCAGAAAATGCATTTCAGGCTTTTATGGCATTGAAAGGATTGGATAAAGTGCAGCTCGACATGATCAGAGACGGTAACAGGATGACCATGAGTTATCTCATCAGATAAGGAAACCCAATAAGTCATGAATAGACCATTGAAAAATGCTTCGATTTTCATAAGACTTGCTGTATGTCTTTTTATTGTGTGTTTATTATTGATGCCTTCCGTTATCCTGGCAGAAGCAAAGAATGACAGGGAGGTAACGTTCAATTTCGTGGACGTTGATCTCCCCGTCATCACAAAATTTGTCAGCGAAATAACCCACAAGAATTTCATTTTGGACGAACGGATAAAAGGCAAGATAACAATCATTGCTCCCGCAAAGCTGAGCGTGAGCGATACTTTTAACCTTTTTACCGCTGTCCTCGAGATGAAGGGGTTTACGGTCATCCCTTCCGGAGTGAATGCCTATTCCATCATTCCCGTTTCGGAGGCTCGACAAAAGGGCTTGAAATTCGAGAAGGTCGGGCAGGCGGTCAATACGGGCTTCTCCGCCCAGGTGATCCCGCTGAAATATATTTCCGCGCCGGACGTCCTGAAGCTGGTTCAGCCCATCGTTTCGAAAGACGGGTACGCATCCGTCTTCGGCCCGGGGAATCTCCTGCTTGTTGTGGACTCGGCCGGCAATATCACGAACATCCTGTCGATTATCGATATTATCGACAAGCCGTCGGTCAACAAGGGGATGTTCAACATCTATTTCCTGGAAAATGCCGATGCCACCGAACTGGCAAAAGTACTGGATGGCGCCATCCGGGCGGCGCAGGCACAGTCCAAGCCGCAGATTTCAGGCGGGGCGGCATTCGAGGCGGTGGGCGCGATTACCATCACTGCAGACAAGGCATCCAATTCGCTGGTAGTCACGGCGTCTCCCGCCGACTATCAGACGCTGCTCCAGATGATCCAGAAGTTGGACAAACGCCGCCGCCAGGTCTTTGTCCAGGCAGTTATTGCCGAGATAAACCTCGACAAACTGAAGGAGCTCGGCACTCAATTGACTGTTGCCGGCGGTGGCACCACCGGCAATCTCGCGGCAGCAGGGGTATTTGACCCGTTCTCATTTCTCAATACTACTACATCACCGCAACAGGCAGCCATAGTAACAGCGCTTACGGCTCTCACCGGCAACATCAAGATCGGTGCACACGTCTCCGCTCTTTTTTCGAACAGCGCGATTAATGTCCTCTCCACTCCCACCATCATGACCTCAGACAACATGCCGGCCGAGATTTTCGTCGGTGAGAACGTACCCTTCGTGACGTCAACCAGCGTGACTTCAATAACATCAACACAGTCAATCGAGAGGAAAGATACCGGTATCATCCTGCGCATCACCCCGCAAATAACAGAAGGTGACTACCTGAAGCTTGATATTTATCAAGAGATCTCTGCGGTTAAGGACCCACTTAACAAGGGGGCAGCCGCAGATATCACCACTACCAAGCGTTCCGCGAAGACATCGGTCGTCATTAAGGACAAGGATACCGTGGTGATCGCAGGATTGATCCAGGATCGGGACACATTCATCAGCAACAAGATACCCCTGCTAGGCGATATCCCATTACTCGGCTGGCTGTTCAAGACCACGTCGAAGCATCGGGAAAAGATCAATCTACTGATCACGCTAACGCCACGCATTATCAAGTCCGCCCAAGACATGACGGAGATATCCGACCGACAGAAAAGCAATTTTGAACAAAAGTCAAAAAGCGATAAGCCATTCAATCTGGACCAGGAGTTGCCACCGGCCCCATGACGCGCCCCTTTTCTTCATACATATACGATTTTGACCGGGGTGCGTCACGAAAGCCCCGCTCTGTGGGCGGGGAACTTCACTTGGTCCATCTGTTTTCTACAGGTCCATCCGGTTGTGCTTTTCGTGGAAGGCAAATATGACAGATACCACAAACCTGGAATCAATTGCGGCACCTATTGGCGTCACTTTTCAGAGCGAAATTAACGATGCCCAGGTGGATACGGCCCTGCTGAAGGCGCAGCAGGCCGAATCGATAAATCGTATTACGATCCCTGATGGTAAGAGATGGCCTCGTCGTGTGCAAGACGACGGGAGTTGAAATAGCGGAGGATCAGGAGAGGAAGATGGAACGGATAGAAACCATCAAAGATGAAGATATCGATCTTTCTCTGATTCGAGAGACCCCGTTTTCCTTCTCGATGAATAATCTCGTTCTCCCGTTGAAGAGAGTGGATGATTACCTCCTCGCGGCCGTCGCGGAGGAGCGGGGGATTTATGCCGTTGCCGAGCTCGCCAAGAAATACGGCCTGAAGCAGCGTACCCTGAAAGCGGAAAAGGGACTCCTGATCGATGCCATCAGCCGCGCCTATGGTCAGGTGGGTACCGCCGCAGAGGTTATGGAGAATATTTCCGGCGATGATCTCTCGTCCGTGGCCACGGAATTTGAAAAACCCCGCGATCTTTTGGAACTCATCGAAGACGCTCCCATCATCCGCCTTCTGAACGCCCTGTTCCAACAGGCCGTCAAGGAGCGGGCCAGTGATATCCACATCGAGCCGTATGAAAAGGAGCTCGAGGTGCGCATGCGGGTTGACGGCATCCTCCATAAGGTGCTCAACCCGCCGAAGATCATCCAGGAAGCGCTGATCAGCAGGGTGAAGATCATGGCCAAACTCGACATTTCCGAGAAGAGGCTTCCGCAGGATGGCCGCATACGGATCCTCATCGGGAGACAGGATTTCGACCTTCGGGTATCGATTATCCCCACGATTTTCGGCGAACGGGCGGTGCTGAGATTGCTGAACAGGCGGCAGGGTCTAATCAGCTTGGCGGAAATGGGGCTGGAGGAAAATGACCGCGCGTCCCTGGAGGAACATTTGACGAGGACGAACGGCATCATTCTCGTCACGGGCCCCACGGGAAGCGGAAAGACGACGACCATCTACGCAGCCCTGAGCCGGATTTATTCGGAGGAACGAAACATCATCACCATTGAAGACCCTGTGGAGTATCAATTGAAGGGCATCGGGCAGATTCATGTCAATCCGAAGATTGAGCTTACCTTCGCGTCCGGGCTGCGATCCATTCTACGGCAGGACCCAGATATCATCATGATAGGCGAGATCCGGGATTACGAAACGGCGGAGATCGCCATTCAGGCCTCTCTGACGGGTCACCTGGTCCTGAGTACGCTGCACACGACGGACGCGTCTTCCGCGGTGATCCGCTTGGTGGATATGGGCGTGGAGCCCTTTCTCGTTGCTTCATCGCTGTCAACCGTCCTTGCCCAGCGACTGGTCAGGACGCTCTGTCCCCACTGCCGAGAGACCTATCCGCCCACGGCCGCGGAGCGGGCCTATCTGCCCGGCAACGTCTCCCTCTTATGCCGGGGCGCGGGATGTAAGTTCTGCAGGGAAAGCGGTTACCTGGGAAGAATAGGGATCTTCGAAATCCTGACGGTCGACGGGAATATCCGGCAGATGATTTCGGAACGGGTGAGCGTCCAGGATATCAAAGGTTATGCCGTGGAAAAAGGGATGAAGACCCTTTTCGTGGACGGACTCAATAAGGTCATGCAGGGCAGCACCACGCTGCAGGAAGTGCTCCGCGTCACACAGAAAGATTATGCCGATATTTCAGTATAGAGGATATGCTCTGGATGGCACGGAGGTCCATGGCTCCGTGGAAGCGGCCGGATTGCATGACGCCATTGCGCAGGTCAAAGCGCAAAAAATCTTGCCCACGAATTTTGTGGAAGCAACCGGGCGAAAAAAGAAGAAGCTATTTTCGGAACGAGACGAAACGTTTCTGCCCAACATGACGCGGCAACTTTCCATTCTTATTTCCTCCGGTGTGCCGCTTATGGAAGCCCTGCACAGCGTTGCCGATGAGTATCAGGGATATTATCGCGAGATGCTGATGGCGATCAAAGAGCGCCTCTCCGGCGGCGCAAGTTTCTACCGGGTATTGCAGGATTACGGGCAGGTGTTTTCCGATTACTATGTGCATATGGTGCAGGCCGGTGAGGCCAGCGGGACCTTGGACACGGTCCTCATCAAGCTTGCCGATTTTTTGGAACATCTAGGCAGGGTGAGAGGGAAGATACGCTCCGCCATGATTTACCCCATCCTGATGATGGGCGTGAGCATTGTCGTACTCTCGTTTCTCTTTACGTTCGTCATACCGAAGATCGTCAGGATATTTGCCGATGCGAAGGGGGCGCTCCCCTTTATAACCGTTATGCTCATCGTGATTAGCAATGTCTTCATGAAGTACTGGTGGGCCATCCTCGGCATCCTGGCGGTTGCGTTTTGGAGCGTGAGACGGTACCTGCGCGGGCACCGGGAAAAGGTGGACCGGTTTCTCCTCAAGCTGCCGGGAAACCTCCTCCAGAGCCTCTACTATGCGCGATTCGCACGGACCATGGAGGTGCTCCTCGGCGCGGGACTGCCGATGCTGACGGTGCTGAAGCTCTCCTCGCAATCCATCGGGAACCGGGCGCTGGAGGCCGACATTCTCCGTGCCGGAGGAAAAGTCGCCGAGGGGCAGTCGTTGGCTTCATCCCTGCAAGGATTTCCGTCCGTTTTTATACAGCTTGTGGCGACCGGAGAAAAGACGGGAAGGCTGGCGGAAACCATGAAGAGAGCGGCATTATCCTATGAAGAAGAATTCAGCAGGAAGGTAGACGGCGCCGTTTCGATCTTTGAACCGGCGATGATCATCGCGATGAGCCTTGTCGTCTGCTTTATTGTCCTGGCGGTATTGCTACCCATTTTCCAAATGAATCAGCTCGTAAAATAAAGAGGAAATCAAGAGTGAAAATCAGAAAACGAGAGGAAGGCATCGGCGGCAGGGCATATACCCGCCAGCGGGGCTTCACCCTGCTGGAAATTATCGTGGTCGTTTTCATCTTGAGCATCCTGGTGGCGCTGGTGGCGCCGAGGATAATCGGACGAACGGATGACGCCCGCATCGCGGACGCCCGGCTCCAGATAAAAAATTTCGAGACGGCTTTGAAATTGTACAGGCTGGACAATGGTTTTTATCCCGATACGCAGCAGAGCCTCGATGCTCTCGTGGAAAAGCCGACCACAGGGCGCATCCCTCCGAAGTACCCGGCAGGCGGGTATCTGGAGAAGAAGAAGATCCCCCCGGATCCCTGGGGAAATCCCTATGTCTATGTGTGTCCCGGGCTCCACGGGGATTTTGATATCCTCAGCTACGGGGCTGATGGAAAAGAGGGCGGAGAAGGCAAGGATGCGGACATCAACAATTGGGATCTGTCATAACGGGTTTACCCTTGTGGAACTGATGGTTGTTATTTTTATCATCTCTCTGGTGCTGGCGGTTTCTTTCCCGTCTTTCACCATCCGGCAAGACGGGAAACTGAAGTCCGACGCGGGTCATATTGCATCTATCCTGAGATATCTCAATGACAGCGCCATATTCACAAAAGAGACCTATGACTTGAATATCAATTTCAAGGATAGGGTTGTACGGTACAAAGGTCCCGACGGTGAAAAAACGGAGAGGATAGATAATCTCTCCGGCATTACGTTGCAATCCCGGGGAAAGGTCTCCGACGGGGAGGTGACGGTTTTTTTCAGTCCCGCGGGGATGGGAGAGAGTTTCACGATTCATCTAACGAGCGTTAAATCGTCCCTGGAGATCGTTTTTAATGCCCTGAGCGGCAGGGTGAAGGTATCGGCACATGAAGGGATGGCGAGGTCAGCAGGGGTTTACGCTTCTTGAGGTGATGGTCAGTCTTGCGATTGTCGGGGGGCTTCTGATGACTCTGATCTATACCCTGAACTATAACCTGGGGATTACCGAGAAACTGTTTGCCGTTACAACCATGACGAATCTTGCAAAGGAAAAACTTGAGGAAATGGAGACGGAACCCCAGGAGACCCAGGGGTATTTCCCCGCGCCGTATGAGGTCCTGAACTATGAAACGAAGGTCCGTGATTCCGCTTTCCCGGAAATTACGGAGATTGCCGTGACCGTCGGGGATGGAAAGACTCGTGTCATGCTGTCCGAACTGATCCGGAAAACAGCTCCTTCCCTCTTTCCCCGCGCGGAGGGAACCAAGTGAGCCGTATCGTGGAGGGAAGCGGACGGGGTTTTACGCTCATCGAGCTGATGATCGCCATAGCGATCATGTCCGTGATGCTGGCGGCTCTGTACGGCTCGTTTCTTCTGGCCGACCGGGCGTTGGTTCAGGTGGGTGAATCGTCGCTCAAGCTTCAGGAGTCCTGCGCGGTTGTCGACACGCTGAAGAGAGAGCTCGAATCCGTCCGGTATTCTCCGGATAACTCCTTTTGTGTTTTTAAAATGAACGACCGGGACTTCTATGGACGGCAGGCATCGTCACTGACCATGACGACCACAACGCCGCTCATGAAGGGACTGGCGAAAATCAACTATACGATTGAGGAACGGGACGGGAGCCTGGTCATCACGAAGAGTATGGTATCTGCATTTTCCAAGGAAGCTGAAGAGAACAGGGTGGATCTCGTGGAAGACGTAGAATCCTTCACCCTGCAGGCGAAATACCAGGATCTTTGGGTGAAGACATGGGACTCCTCGTTGTCGAAGAATGCGCCCGCCGAGGTGAAAATAACGTTGACCATGCGGATGAAAAGCAACAAGGAAGAAGCGTCGTCCGCCGTACCGTTTTCTGTGTTTGAAACGGCCAAGGTAATGGTCGGGAGACCCCTATGAACCGTTCGGAAAAGGGCATGGCGGTCGTGCTTGTGCTGATGATCGTGGCGCTCATGACGGCGATGGTGGTGGAATTTGCCAGCGCGACCTATACGGCCAGCGTCGCCCTGTCCAACTGGAGGTACGGCCAGCGCCTCTCACTGGCCGCACGGTCGGGCGTGACCCTCCTGGCAAAGGTGCTCTCCGATAATTACACGTTGTACTCATACACCTATCCGGGCGTTGTGGAAAGTCCCGTAGTCAACATTCTGAAGGATTTCGAAGGGCAGGTCGTGGTCAGGATTGAAGACGAAAACGCGAGATTCAACCTCAACTCGCTGGTTTTGCCCAATGGCACCCTGGACGCGACGGCCTACGCGTCATTCAAGAGACTGCTCAAAAATCTGAACCTCGATGAACAAATTGCCGACAGGATTGCCGACTGGACAGACCGTGACCATGAGCCGCGGCTGAGCGGCTCGGAAGATGGCGCCAAGAACGCCTATATGGACAGCCTGGATGAACTGTGCTTGATCATAGACTCGGAATCCTGCAAGAAATTGTTGCCCCTCGTGACGGTTTACGGTATGGGTCAGGTATATGCGGGCACGATCAACATCAATAGCGCCTCCAAGTCAGTATTGATGGCGCTCGATGCTGATCTGACACAGGAACTGGCCGAACGGATCGAAAGCTTTCGCTCCGTCGAGCCGTTTCATAATGTCAGTGACATCGTCAAGGTGGCTGGTTTCGAAGGACCTCTGGGGCGTTCCCTCATGGGCCGGATTGCAGTAAAAGCGGCAATTTTTCGCATCACGTCCACTGCCGAAGAAAACCGGATAAAGAGGATTATCCGGTGCGTCGTTGAAAAGAGTGGTGGGGGTTTTACCGTGCGGTACTGGCAGGAGATGTGATGAAAACGATCGGATTTGTAGATATCCACCCCAATAATCCTTTGTGCGAACAATACCGGGCGTCTTCGAATATAGACGCGCGCGATGACGATCCATCCGCAATCTATCTTTACAGGAAAGCCGGGGATGAATACACGTATGAAAAAACACTGCCTTATAATGATCAGAATGCACAGGCGGGCATTGATGAGTTTTACGTGAGCATACCGGCAGTCATGCTGGATTTTCGAATCCTGAATTTCCCCTTTTCTGACAGGGAAAAGATACATAGAGCAACTCCTCTCGAACTTGATACCCTTATCATGGCAAACCCTGATGAAATCATTTTTGATACGGTCGCACTAGGGGCTGTAGAAGCAACCGTCGATGTCTTGGTGGCTTACATGAGAAAGGATGCCCTGCATCACATCCTTGCGGCGTTTGCGCGGTGGAAGATAGACCCGCGTGTTGTTACATCGCTCGATCTCCATGCGGTTATTCATGCCGTGAAGGAAACCTCCTCCGGGAGCGGTTTTTCGGAATCGGTTGCCGGGCTGTTGAGCAATTCTCTGGAATGGGACGTATCCAGTCGTGTCGGCGCAGCCCGACTGGAGATTTCAATGCCTGTCATCAACCTCCGGTCGGGGCAATTTGCCTACAGAAAGGATGCTGAAAAAACGAAGCGTGCGCTCCGGATGACGGTTTTTTCAGGCATTCTGCTTGCGGTCATTATCCATGCAGGTTATTTCTCCCAGACGATCATGATGAAGCAAGAAGCGGCTTCCATAACACGAGAGATGCACATCGCGTATAGCGACCTCTTCCCGGGTGACAGGAAAGTGATCGACGAACTCTACCAGTTGAAATCTCATCTCCGGGGGATCAAAGAACGAAGCGATGCCTTGACGGGCGCAGATCCACTCCGGTTCCTCCTCAATCTATCGCAGAGGATGGAACCAAACGTCATCTATACCGACATTCATCTGGAGAAGGGTATTGTCAAGATGAAAGCAGAGGCCCGTTCCATGGATGATCTGGCTAAGATCAAAGTGAAGCTATCTGAGTTTCTCTCGGATGTATCAATATCGGATATCAGGCCGGCAGATCAGGGCAAGGTTCTCTTTACCGTTGTCGCAAGGAACCAACTTTCATGAAAAACAGCGCAATTATCACCATAATCCGCATGTACCGGGAGGACCGGATATTTCGTAAGAAAGCGTTGATCATTCTGGCACTGGTGGGGCTTTACGTTTTGATTGTCCCGAGTTTTCTCTGGAAGCAATCGGCTGAAAAGAATCTGTCTACGATCAGGGCAAAGCATTTCGAGTTTGCCGCGGTGGCAGGTGAGTATAAATCACTGAGGAAACACGTCAATGCCATTGAGCAGAAAAGATCACTTACAAAGACGGACGGCCTCGCCCAGGTGATAGGGGATATGACTCTCTCGCTCGGCATCAAGGAAAAGGTGAAATCTATAAAAGTTACCGGAACCAGGAAAATCGACGATCAGATGACTGAAGAGTCCGCCGAGATTCAGATGGAAAAACTGAATGCGAGCCAGCTTGTTCATCTGCTATACAAGATTGAAAATGCCCCCATGATCTTATCCGTAACGCGGGTGGTGGTTAAAAAATCCTTTGAAAACCCGGAGCTATTAGACGTCACCACGGCGTTATCTCTGTTCAGATGAAAAAAGACAAAAGCCACGGTTCCGATATACATTCTCTTCCTTCCGGAAAGCAGGGAAGAACATTAAAAGGTTTTCGCATCCGGAAGATTATTGTTGGATTTGTTGCACTCCTTGTCTGTTTCTGGGCAGTATGGCTGGCCATCCCTGAATCCGTGATTGCCGGTTACACGAAAGAATTATTAAAAAATAACAACATTCCCGTCGAGTTCGCCGGGATTAAGAAAGGTTTTTTTTACACGATCCGTATTGAGCGTGTCCTGGTAAATAAAAACTTACCGAACACCCTCCATTCAATCCCAAACCGTCAAACGCTTATTCTCACCGTTCAGAATGTAGACATTACGCCGGATCCGTTGTCCTTTCTTACACTGAATCCCCGGCTCAACTTCAGTGGAGAGATAAACGGTGGTGCGATTCAAGGAACTTTCACAGGGATGTTTCAGAGAGCAGCGATCCGTATCAATGGGGGGCACATTCAAGTCAACGGATTGCCGATCCTTGAAACAATAGGTATTTATGGGGACGGGATAATTGCGTTCAATTTTAAATGGGAGAATGACAAAGGGGAAATAACATTTGCCATCGATCATGCCGATCTGAAGAGAGTTCCGGTCGGGATTAATGCTGCGCCGCTGCAAGTTTTCAAGCGTGTGAAGGGGGTTCTCGCTTTAACGGATACGGTAACGCTGAATTCCCTTACCATGGAGGGGAGAGGTGTTTATATCAGGGTGAAGGGGATCATCCGGGAACACGTTTTTGATGGAACCATGGAAGTGATGATGGATTCCTCTTTTGATCAATTTCACCTATTCCAGGCAACACTGAAACAATATCATGTATCACCGGGATACTATGTCATTCCATATCATCAGGTCTTTTAGCCTGAAATTCAAAGAAAAAAAGTTGAAAAATAATCATTAATGTCCGGGTAGGACTTTGCATAAACGGCGTCATGAGCGGATATGACTTCTCTCCTTTCAGAAAATCAACCCGCTCGATAATAGAGCGAACGTTCTATTTGTCAGCAAGGCTTTTTCAGGGACTAAGCCGTAATACCTTAGATGATGAGGACACAGAGCATGAAAAAGACATTAGGAACGATGGTAGCGATAATGGTGGTGGCTATTTCAATAGGAACTTTGATTACGGCGAAGTATGTCACAGCAGGGGAGACTGGGAGGGATGGCCGTTTCATCGCCTATGACAATGGAACAGTTCTGGACACGAGTACGAACTTGATGTGGGCGGCGAAGGACAATGGGAGCTATATCGACTGGCCCAGAGCCAAGAACTATTGCGAGAATTATCGTGGCGGCGGTTATATGGACTGGCGGATGCCAACGCAAGACGAGCTGGCGGGGTTGTATGATGCGGCTGAAACTTATAGGTCTGACTGTGGTCATGATGTCCATTTAAAGAAATTGATTCATCTTACGTGTGATTGGGCTTGGGCATCTGAGACGTACATTTTCGATGCCGCCTACTTCCATTTCTTCAATGGCGAACGGGGCTGGGCAAGCCAGTTCCACGGCCGCACCCTCTACCGGGCACTCCCGGTGCGTTCTGCCAAATAGGTTATCTGGTCATTGGGTTCTTTGGGTATTGGCATGACATGCAGCATCTCATTAACGCTACAAGAAAGGCCGTTGAACAGAGCAACTGGTATGCGGCGCTTGCATTAGCGCTCACCACATTCGTAACAACGATATTTCTCCTTTTCTTTTATTCTCTCTTCCGCTGACAGCATTCTCCTTCCTCCCTTTCTGCCAACAAAAAACCCCACAGCTTAAACAAACCATGGGGTCGCTGGCTGTTTAGCACCTTGTTAAGGCGGCTGCAACTTCCGTAAATCATCCCGCCGTTTCTTATTCAGTTGTCAAAAAACAAAAAGCCCGCACCAAAAGGCACGGGCTCATAAACAAAACCACATCGGCCTTTAAGCACATTTGTATAGCGGAGCAAGTAACCTATTAAATCACCGCTGAACTTGAATGTAGATTATCACCAGCCAGGAAAAAGTCAATTAAAATATATCGCCGAATTTCATCACGAGACTCCACCAATTATTTATTGAAAGCGAGATTTTTGGGGAAAGCGTTTGTTTAGCAGATTTCAACCCGTACTGCACAGGCGCGAGGGCAGAAAAAAAGGAATTTGCCGATTATTGGCTTTACCTACAAGTCCACAGTGCTTGGCAGTCGTCAGAATTGATGATTGCCGGTTGAAAGAAACAGAAAACCAGCAAATTGTTTCCAAATAATATTCCTTGACATAGCCCTTCTTGTTGGTTTATTGATATGAATAAACAGGAATGATTCCTAACTAAAATGATAAATAAAAATGACCTTATTGGTCAGTTAAAAGAAAAAGGTCTGAAGATTACGCCGCAGCGCCTTGCGGTTATTGACGCCCTTGTTGAAAACCGCCACAAGCACCCTGGTGCCACCTTGATTTATCAGGAGACGCGTAAAAAACTAAAAAGAATCAGCTTGTCTACCGTTTACGCAACGCTCAAGGAGTTTTCTGAACAAGGTCTGATTAAGGCTCTGGAATTTGATCGAATGGAAAACCGTTATGATGGCAATCTTTCCGAACATATAAATCTTATCTGTAAAAGATGCGGAGCCATTAGTGATTTTGATCTTCCATCTTCTATTGAACCTAAAGATATCATGCGAAAATCCGGTTTTGTGGTAACTGATACGCGGATGGAATATTACGGGTATTGCCGTGATTGCCTGAAAAAACCTTAATAGATTTACTCAAACTACCTCTGAAATTTAATAATAAGTCAAATATAGAAAGAGGTAGGTGCATTATATATTCAGGAATGATTCCGAAATAGAAGTGAGAATGTCTTATAAAAAACTAACTGATTAAATTAAGAAAAGGAGGAAATATTATGACTGAAGAAAGCAAGTGCCCAGTAACGGGCAGGATGGGCAAACCCATTTCCGGCGGTGGCACGTCGAACCGGGACTGGTGGCCGAACCAGTTAAATCTCAAGATCCTCCATCAACACTCTCAAAAGAGCAATCCGATGGGCGAGGCGTTCAACTACGCCAAGGAATTCAAGAAACTCGACCTGGCGGCCCTAAAGAAGGACCTCTATGCTCTGATGACCGATTCGCAGGACTGGTGGCCGGCCGACTGGGGTCATTACGGGGGGCTCTTCATCCGAATGGCGTGGCACAGCGCCGGAACCTACCGCATGGGCGACGGCCGCGGGGGCGCCGGCTCCGGCTCCCAGCGACTGGCGCCCCTCAACAGTTGGCCCGACAATGTGAGCCTGGACAAGGCGCGCCGTCTGCTCTGGCCGATCAAGCAGAAATACGGCAAGAAAATCTCCTGGGCCGACCTGATGATCCTTGCCGGCAACTGCGCCTTAGAATCGATGGGGTTCAAGACCTTCGGCTTCGCCGGCGGACGTGAAGACGTCTGGGAGCCCGAGGAGGACATCTACTGGGGCAGCGAGGACAAATGGCTTGGCGACAATCGCTACTCCGGCAAACGGGATCTCGAAAACCCGCTCGCCGCCGTGCAGATGGGCCTGATCTACGTGAACCCGGAGGGCCCCAACGGCAACCCGGATCCGGTCGCCTCCGGCCGTGACGTTCGAGAAACCTTCGCACGTATGGCCATGAACGACGAAGAGACCGTCGCGCTCGTCGCCGGTGGGCACACCTTCGGCAAATGTCATGGCGCTGGCCCTGCGTCCCATGTGGGGCCTGAGCCCGAGGGCGCCGGCCTGGAAGAGCAGGGCCTCGGCTGGAAGAGCAGCTTCGGCAGTGGCAAAGGCGGCGATACGATCAGCAGCGGCATCGAGGGAGCCTGGAAGCCAAACCCGACCCAATGGGACATGGGCTATCTGAAGGTGCTGTTCAAATACGAGTGGGAACTGGTCAAGAGTCCGGCTGGCGCGAATCAGTGGCTGGCCAAGGACGTGGCCGAAGAGGACATGGTGGTTGATGCGCACGACCCGTCGAAGAAGCGCCGCCCGATGATGACCACGGCGGACCTCTCCCTTTGCTTCGACCCGATCTACGAACCGATCTCGCGGCGCTACCTGCAGAACCCCAAGCACTTCGCCGACGCCTTCGCCCGGGCGTGGTTCAAGCTGACCCACCGCGATATAGGTCCGCGCTCGCGCTATCTCGGTGTGGAGGTCCCGACGGAGGAACTCATCTGGCAGGACACCATCCCTGCCGTCAATCACAAACTGATCAATAAGCAGGACATCGCCTCCCTCAAGGGCAAGATCCTGGCTTCCGGTCTGTCTGTGTCGGAGTTGGTTTCGACCGCCTGGGCGTCGGCATCTACCTTCCGTGGCTCCGACATGCGCGGCGGTGCCAATGGCGGCCGCATTCGTCTGGCGCCACAGAAGGATTGGGAAGTCAACCAGCCTGCCCGGCTGGCAAAAGTGCTCAAAACCCTGGAGCGTATCCAGAAAGCATTCAACAAATCACAGTCCGGCAGCAAGAAGGTTTCGCTGGCTGATCTGATCGTTCTGGGTGGTTGCGCGGGCGTCGAACAGGCGGCGAAGAACGCCGGTTACAAAGTTTCGGTTCCCTTCACGCCGGGACGCATGGACGCATCACAGAAGCAGACCGATGCGGCCTCCTTTGCCGTGCTCGAGCCGAAAGCGGACGGTTTCCGCAACTATCAGAAGACCGCCTATGCCGTATCGGCCGAGGAGTTGCTGATTGACAAGGCCCAATTGCTGACCCTCACCGCACCCGAAATGACGGTGCTTGTTGGCGGCATGCGCGTCCTGAATACCAACTTTGGAGGCTCTCAGTACGGCGTCTTCACCAAGCGTCCGGAGGCACTCACCACCGACTTTTTCGTAAACCTGCTCGATATGGGTACCCAGTGGAAGGCGGTTTCGCAAGACCCGGATGTTTATGAAGGGCGCGATCGCAAGACGGGCGAGCTCAAGTGGACCGCCACCCGGGTCGATCTGATCTTCGGTTCTAACTCCCAACTCCGGGCCCTGGCGGAAGTGTACGGATGTAAGGACTCCCAGGAGAAGTTCTTACACGACTTTGTAGCGGTGTGGAACAAAGTCATGAACCTTGACCGTTTCGACCTCGCCAGATCGTGACATAAACGTCTTTGAGGGCTTCTGACAGAGCAGCGAAAAAACAGTCAGCTAACAACCTGTGTTCCAGAGGCGGTGATACACCGTCCGCTGGAACACAGGTGTTTTACCTTACAACCAGTAATCTAAAGGTTTTGATGGTTAGTAAAATTGTGGTTTACCAAGTGTAAGGTTGAATGATTGCTGAGATTGACGATATGAAGATTTCAGGAAGTACTGAAAACTTATCCTGTAGAATACGGCTGATGCAGCAGCCTGGCGCTCAATTTTTAGATAACCTCTTTTGCTCTGATGGAACGATGGATTAGCAGCTCACCGAAACAATGACTGCTGCAAATCCATGGCCGCTGCTTCCGCCTTACAGTCGCGTGTGGCCTTCAGTCCCCTTGCACGGGCAGCTTCGAGTTCGGCCTTGGCTGTTTTCAGATCTTCGAGGAATTGGTTGTCTGCGTGCAGGCTGGCTGCCGTATAGGAACCCATATAACGGCCTTGCAGCGTGTCGCTATACCAATGAACGTTGCATATCATACGACTTACCCCAAAAGCCTGGCCTCGTGCGAGGATCGCATTGGTCTGCTCTGGGGAAATCTCGACAAGGATAAGCGCCCAAACTGTGCTGACTGCGTTATGCCCTGATGGATAAGAACCACTTTTCTCCAGCCTTTCACTTTCTTCCGGCGTGCAGATAGGTGCCTTGTTCAACAAGAAGGGGCGGGGGCGCTGGTAATGCTCTTTCGCGGCTTTGGTTGAATCGAGAGCGTCTGTTAGTGCCCGGCCCAGCAGCTTATAAAGATGCGGCGTGTCACGTTCCGTGACCGGGGCATTCAGCGCGCAGGAATATGTGGCTGCCACATTCGGAAACGTCAGGTCGGCATCCAACATCGCCATCGTCCAAGCCGGGGTGTCGTGTAAAGCCAAACTCTTACGGCTATATGCCTCGTCGAGCACGAAGGCAGCAGAGCCTTCTTTCGGCGGGGGTGGGAGCAGAACGCGACTGTTTGGAAGCATTTTGGATGGCAGGTAACCCTCCGGTGACCCAGCCTGGAGCTCGGGCAAGGCTGTAGATTCGCCCCGACCTAAGTGGCTGCCGCATCCCACTATGATTGCAAAACATAACACTACAAATGGAATCCTGAATCGTCTACAACTGTAAAAAAATTTCTTCATGATGCAATTTCCTCGCGATCATTAGTTTGAGTCGAGTGTCAAAATTTCTTCCGATATTCATGTTGCTCTTTGTCTTCTCTTTTAACCGTATGGCTTCCAGATGTCGCTACTGTATCTCAAGCTGATATCCGCCGACCTTAACGCTACACAGAACAATACATCCAAGTTTCTTTCATAAATAACAAATTATCATGGGAAATCAATGAATACGATTCTAAAGGATTGATGTCCGCCAAAATCACCGACTGCTTGGTTACAGGAAGAAATCATTTATTCTTAAGGGTGAACTGTAAATAAATACGTATTAAAATATCGGATTTTATTTATGGAGCAAAGTCTTTAAATCCACTTCCGTCCAGTCGCTGTATGTCAGAGCCTTGACCCAGATTTTCAAATCCATCGGCACAACCACAAACTGGTAAATATTTCTGTCCTGCGGTGTGGCGCCGCCTTTATCTTTTGGAACATCCATGATGGCCATCATCATTGAGGCATCAATTTTCCCCTTATATTTTTCCGCCAGGGCTTTAAGATTATCATACCTTTCTTCTGAGTTCTTTATTCCCTCCTGGTATTTTGAAGCCGGGGGATTCCAGCCGGGACTGATAAAATGATTTGTGCCGATGAGCAGCCCATCTTGCCCCTGCCGTTTCTTTACATCAAATGTCGCCATCTCATAATTGGATGCTCCGCCAGGGTAAGCAATGTTGTAAACAAGAGGGTAATGCATACGTGAAGTTACAAGCGCCGCGTCGAGACCTTCATAAGTCGAACTCTCAAGCATCGCGCCTAAATCCTTTACCATGAAAGGGATTCGTTTGCCAAAATACCGATCAGGATCGCCGCCTAAACTGCCGTCATTATTTTCCAGGACCAACCCGCGACTGTTAAAAGCCTGCATTGAGCCAATCTGCCCTGGGTATGTTATTACTGCTGTTGAATTGCAGGCATCCGAGGGGTTATAGGCAACGATGGTGATATACTTATTAAACGCCCTGTAGAAGTCGGGGAAATCAAAATTCCTGCCCATTACCAGCGCTCCATCTTTGGAATACTTCCCCCAGGCTGAAATCGCGGAGCAGTTTCCATCATTCCCTGATCCGGGACGGACATAACAACCTAAAAAATAATCAAAAAATTCGTTTAAGACGGCAATCTTATTCAAATCCAGATCGGAAGTTTCCGACATCCCTTCGGCCAATTCCTGAAAACGCCTGGGATAAAGCCGGAACAGTTGCAGTGAAAAATCTTCCAAACTTATATCGGAACATACAATCCTGTTTTTTGCATACTGGCTGACGACTTCATTATACATTTCCTTCATTGGACCCGACATGAGACGTCCATATTGGCGACCCATCTGTCGGTATGTTCCTGAGAGTTCCAGGACACGGAATTTTCCTGCAGAATAAAGTTTTCCGCCTTCAAAAGAAGAAAGCAGGTGCATGCCTTTTTGTGAAGAGGGGCTTTCTTTTGCGATATCGCCTGCATAGATAAAAGAGCAGGAAAAACACACCACAACTAATGACAATACCGCAACATGCATCCAAGCAAATCTTTTCCTGAGATTGTTTGTCTGAAGAATGTTTTTCATCATTTTACCCTTTCTCCAATTACTATTTGAACCAAAAAACCATTATCCCCTGCCCGTTACAGAATGAGTCATTATATCATAATGATCAGGGAAATAATATTATTGATAACCAATCGGAATCATGAATTTTCGTTGATGTTGACGATTTATTGCTTTCAGGAAGTATTTCTTGCTGTCCGCACCTGCCACCGTTCAGCTGTGGGGATGCATAATATTAATTGTCCCATAATAGTATTCACGTTCGTTATTCCGGACAAGCGAAGTGCGATCTGGAATCCAGTATGATTATAATTGGTTCCCGGCATGCACCGAGAAGACGACCGAGATTGTGTAGGCATAAAATGTCAATACGATTATTGGACTGTTAATAATTCATAATCGCTGGAAAATGTTTGGTGGTGTTGGGCCATACTTTGCGGATAAATTCACCTCTAATTTTTCCCGCACTTCTTTTCCGTTGACAATTAGTGTAATATAAATGCCATTTTTCCCATCAGGCATTGCATTGGCATACCAACCAACGCCCCGACCGGAAAATTCTACTAAAATGTTAGGTGTTATAGTTTTTTGGAATTTCATTTTCGGGAATACGATGTCGGGTGGTTTGGGATTACTACGATCTCTATAAATAATCCCTTCATACATAAATCCGCCGCTTGTTTTTCCGTCGTTTAAATAATAAGTTCTATCCCATATCAGATCAATATCCTTATCTGTTTTATTTTCGATTGTTAAAATAAAAGCTGTATAGCTGTAACTGTTTTGCTCGCTTGGTGTTAACTGGATGGTATAAAGATTATTATCAACGGTCTGAATTAATGGTGTGCTTTTTATTATCCACGGTGTTCTCGCACAACCAAAAATTAAAAATAGACAAGTCAGAGTTGAGAGTAATGCGACCTTTTTCATTTCACGTCCCCCTTTGGGTTTGTTAAAAGCTCAATAATTTTTGAGTCGAGTAGCCGGTTTCTCCCGATATTAGGTTGATATTTGTTTTCTCCTTTTACCGCCTGGTTTCCCGGCGGTGCCGTAATATTTCTATATTACCGATTGAACTCTCGCATGGTTCTCAAAATCAGTCAATCATTGAGTACAGGAAGTTAGTGAGAGGGGTTGTCTGTTTAGTTTACCTACAAAGCATCACTCCTTCATCTGATAATCAATAAAAAAATGATCCTACTCTAACTCTAAATGTGGTACACTATTTAGCAGCAGGTCAGATGTCTGAAGTTATTCATTCTGACTCTCTGAATACAGGTGTCGCCGTGAAAAAGATCATCTTTGTTTTCTCGATTCTTGTGCTTATGGCTTGCTGTTTGGGAGGCTGTTCCAACTCTTCTGGTTCAAATTTATCCCCTGTGGCCGAGTATGAGGGGGGGGCACTGTTTAAGGCTGGTCCTGTTAATGTCCTGCGCCTCTATGGGACTCATTATCAGATGGGCAGGCAGTACGGAATGCTGCTGAAAAACGAACTGAACGCCCTTTATGATCTGGCTACAGCGAAGTTCAACAGTGTTGGTTATACGAATCTTCGCATGCAGCAGATAGCGAATGCCTATTATGCGAATTTCCCCCAGAAGTACAGAGATGTGATCGCTGGAATGGCTGAGACCTCGGGATTGGGTCTTGAAAAACAGATCTTGGTGAACGGGATTGAGATCATTCCGAAAATCAACAGCATTGTTCCTCACTGCACGGGTCTGGTTGCCTGGGGCGACTACACCGGTGGTGCTCCCCTGATCTTCGGTCGCAATAACGATGATCATCCCTTCTTCAGGAATTTTGGGGGATACACGGTAATAGCGGTTTTCAATCCAACGGATGGAGGCATCCCGACAGCCATTGTCAACTACGCCGGCGTAATTTACGCCCCCACAGGGCTGAACCGGTACGGCATCTTCATGGAAATCAACAGCGGAAACTCTCCGGGAGGCTTCAGGGTGGATCGGACTCCCACGGTCGTTTCCATGTTCGAGGCCCTTCAGAGTTGCTCGACCCAAGCCCAGGTGAATGATGCCTTTCAGAACATAGCGGTGGATATTTCCTCGATCATCAATGTGGCCGATCCGAGCAGCGCCTACAGCTTTGAGTGTTCCCTGAGTGCCATTAAACGCAGGTCTGCCGATCAGGAAGGACTGCTCGTTTCGACCAACCATTTCATCGATCCTTCCTGGGGACTGACGCCTCCGGAACCAGACAGCGCCAACGGCTGGACGGTGGCGCGAAGGAACAACGGAATCGCCTGGGCCGAATCAGGCAAGGGGCATTTGCGCGCGGAGCAAGTGAGGGACATTTTATCCAAAGAGATCACATCTGAGGGCGGTCTTTTTAGTGAGTCCACCATTTATCAGGTTGTGGCTGTCCCTCAGCAACTCACACTTTGGCTTAGAGCCCCGGGTCATTTCGATTGGCAGGAGATTGACTTGATGGAACTGTTTAACTGAAAGCCTCTTAAGAGAATGAGCCACGGCAGGTCTATAATGAGCGCCACTAGGGCCGTCACATATTGCTTCATCATAAATATTTCAATGCGTAATCTTCAAGGCATGTTGTCATCACGCATTGTTGACTTGTAGGTGGAGACAATAATCATTTTTCACTATAATAATTGAACACTTATACTAAAACTCACATGTAGGGAAAACCTTGCAAAAACCGGTATTTTTAAGAAAATATTTTTAAGATTTTACACATAATCATAAACGGATCTTCTCCTAGTATAAACCGTGTCAATTTACCCACTTACTTTTGTACAATATCAATCAACCAATTACTGCCATTTAGCGAATATTGGGACATGAGAGGAGAACCACAACGGAGAAGTGCCTACACAGTTTTTATGCAGCAGAGAAAGAGGCTATGGTGAATTACGAAAGGGTAAGGCGAGCAATCCCAGACTTTTCCCACACAGGAAATGAGAAGGAGGAAACTATATCAGCTAACCAATCGATTTAACATGTGAATCATGTAGGGATCGAACCGACAACCTACTGGTTAAAAAACAGTCAGGAACCACAAACCCCCGAGAGCATCTCCCGGGGGTTTGCGTTAACTAATGACCGCTGAAATTAGCGGATTGCATTCTGGCTCCCCAGCGCGGACTCGAACCACGGACCCGATGGTTAACAGCCATCTGCTCTACCGACTGAGCTACTGAGGAACATTGGGTTTGAGCGTGCCTATATAAAGCAAGACCGCTCCGATGTCAATAGCGGTCTTGTAAAAATACGAAAAAGTCGATTATCGGCAACTGACGCAGGTGGAAAGCTTGCTCAAGGGCACCCCTGTCGTCCGGCTGATGTATTCCAGTTGATCCACTGGCGCAAAATAGCGTCCGCAGGTATCGCAGGCGGCCATTTTGAAGACCTTATTCCAGATCATCCGCTTGTCATCCGTGGCTTCCATCTGCACAAAGCCGGTCGGACAGACATAGGCACAGGACCCGCAGCCGATGCAGTTGGCGGAGATGAATTCGATCTTCGGCTCCTCCACATTCCGGTCCAGTCCCCGGTCCTGGAATTTCAAGGCGCAGACCCCCACGATATCTTTGCAGGTTCTGGTGCAGAGTCCGCAGAGGATGCAGTCATGACCTTCAACCGCTGTCGGGATGACGGTGACACCCAGCTTCTGCACAATCTCGCGGACAACCCGGGTCGTCGGATATTTATAATAGAGAAGTTCTGCAGCCAGTTTCCTGCTTTCCACAGCCTTATCCGAGGCGGTCTTAATGTCCATCCCCGCAGCCACCCGGCAGTCACAGGCCGTCGTGAGCTGACCTTTGCCGTTTGTCTTGACCTCCACCGTGCAGAGACGGCATGCCCCGAAGGGGATCAGCTCCTCGTGATAACAGAGGGTCGGCATGTCAATCCTGAGATCCCGGATATTCTGCAGGATGGTGGAACCCTCTTTGGCTTGAACGCTTTTCCCGTCTATCTTGATTTCTACCATTACAAACCCCTTTACATTTTAATAACCTGTCATTCTATTCCCAGACCATCAGGCGATAACATCGCAGGCAGCGTCCGGCCTCTGCCATGGCTTCGGCGGTACTGAAGCCGCCTTCAACCTCAGCCAAACTTTCGAGACGCGTCGCGGCGTCGAGGAACTTCACCTTTGCTGCGGCCTTTTCAGCCAGGAACCCTTGTTCCCGCTGCTCGCCGGTATCGATGCCTTCAAAGGGCTTTGGATCTTCAAACTTTTTCTTCTGGATGGCTGCATCGATACTCCGGGCGACCTTGTTCCCGGCGTTCAGGGCTTCAATGAGGGTGGCCGGGCCGCTGACGCAGTCGCCGCCGGCGAAGATGCCCTCCACACTGGTTTTGCAGGTGACCGGATCGGCCTTGATGGATCCCCAGTTCGTGGTTTCCACTTTATCTTTGCCGGCAAAGATCGCCAGATCCGATTTCTGGCCGGTTGCCGCGATCACCATGTCTGTGGTCATCGCCGCTTCCGAGCCTTTGATCGGAATGGGCCGTCTGCGGCCACTCTGGTCAGGCTCACCGAGTTTCATTTTGATATATTTCAGACCCGTCACTTTGCCGTCTTTTGCCAGGATCTTGACCGGGGCCTTCAGGAAATTGAATTTAATGCCTTCCTCTTCTGCCTCGCGGATTTCTTCTTTACTCGCGGGCATCTCGTTTCTGGACCGCCGGTAGAGTATTTCCACTTCCTTGAAGCCGAGCCGTGCGCAACTGCGGGCACAATCGAGCGCGACGTTGCCGCCTCCGATGATCACGACTTTTTTCTTCGGTTTGACCTGGACTCCCAGACTAAAATTCCTTAAAAACTCAGCACCCTGGACGAATCCGGCATATCCTTTATCCTCACCCTCGCAACCGACATTCGTCCCGACATGAGCACCGATAGCCAGGAACAGGGCCTTGTAGCCTTTTTTCTGTAAATCCACCCAGTCGAGCTTGTCGACTTTGCTGTTATATTTGATGTCTACGCCCATCCGTTTGATCAGATCCACTTCATGGTTCAGGACGTCTTTGGGCAGCCGGTAATCGGGGATGCCCACCGTCGCCATGCCACCGGCGCGGGGCAGTGCTTCAAAAACTGTGACAGTATAGCCCATCAACCGGAGATGGTAGGCCGCCGCCAAACCGGCCGGGCCGGCCCCGACGATGGCGATTTTGTCTTTTTTCTCCTCGCGGGGTACGCCCAAAGCCGAGGCGCCTCCCTGGAGATCCATATCCGCTGCCGCTCTCTTGAGTAGCCGGATGGCCAGCGGTTCATCCCTTTCGTTGCGCACACAGGCACTCTCGCAGGGATGGGTGCAGGCCCGGCCAATCACACCGGGCAGGATGCATTTTTCACGGATCAGGCTAAGGGATTCGCCGAAACGGTTGTTTCTAATCAGTTCGATATATCCGGGAATATCCAGGCCGGCCGGGCAGGCCTGCATACAGGGAGCCGTAACGGCCACGCCATAGGATTTCTCTCCGGACTTTGCCTTTCCTTCCATCAGGGCGATGAAATCCGCCTTGTAATATTTGACGGCGTCGAGCACCGGTGTCAGGGCTGAGGCGCGCCCGAAATTGCACTTGCCGTTCAGAGCGACCCCTTTGGCAATGTTTTCAATTTCCTGGAGATCCTTCTTGTTTCCTTGGCCTGCTGCCGTCGACTTCAGGATGTCCAGAACCCTGTCGATCCCGATCATACAGACGGAACACTCCCCGCAGGACAGCTTTCTGGCCTCTTTCAGATAGGCCAGGGTCAGGGACAGGATATCCGCCCTGGGGTTTATCACGACCATGCCGTTCCACCCCATCAGGGCCGCGATTTTCTTACCCCCAAGCTGTGTAGGAATTTTCAACTCTGCGGTTTTCGAGGCCTTTGCCGCGGCACCTTTCCGGTTATCCAGAACCTTGCCGTTCCAACTGCTAAATGCGACTGTATTCATGCTTAAGCCACCTTATTCTGTTTTGTTATGTAATCATGTAATGTCGTTCCTTCCTGACGCCTCATGACCAGGCTACGGAAGTCTCAACTTTATGCATCAATTTGCGATATTCTTTATCCACCAGGGCCTGAACCTTGACGATGTCTCCCGGATCCAGATGGCGGAACCGGCCCTGGAGTTTCAGATAATCACCAACAGGCCGGCGTGGCTCGGGAGTCTCCATAGTCAGGCGGTATTTGCCGTTCTCGACCTCATAGAGCGGAAAGATACCCGTTTCCACAACCATACGGCCAAGTTTGATCGTTTCGTTCGAGGCGCCCCGCCATCCCGTCGGACAGACGGAAAAGACATGGATGTAAGCCGGCCCTTTGATCTTTTTGGCCTTTTCCACCTTGTTCATCAGATCGATGGGATAGCTCGGGCAGGCGGTGGCCACATAGGGGATGCTATGGGCGACCATAATCTCCGGAACGTTCTTCTTGCCCGTCCGCTGACCCTTGATGGCCTTACCGGCGGGGGAGGTGGTCGTCGCGGCCATGAAGGGCGTGGCGCTGGAACGCTGGATACCCGTATTCATATAGGCCTCGTTGTCCAGACAGAAGAAGATCATATCGTGTCCACGCTCCATGGCGCCGGAAAGGGCCTGAAAACCAATATCCACGGTGCCGCCATCGCCGGCGATGGCGACGGATTTCACATACCGGGCCGCGATCTTGCCTTTTCTGCGCAGGGCCTTTAGCCCCGCTTCCACGCCGGAACCGACGGCCGCGGCGTTTTCAAAGGCCACATGGATATAGGGAACATTCCAGGCTGTCTGGGGATAGGCGGTGGAGATGATCTCCATACAGCCCGTGGCATTGGAGACCACGATATCCTCTCCCAGGGCCTTGAGGATCAGCCGGAGGGCCAGTACCTCTCCACACCCCTGACAGGCGCGGTGTCCGGGACTGAATAATTCTCTTTTCTCAATGAGTTTTGGTGCAAATATCTCAAAATTCTGTACGGTGTTCATCATTCCCTCACCCCATAAAATTCATAGGTTTCGTCCTTCATCCTGGCGGCTTTCTCCACCATGTCGATGAAGTGCTCAACGGTTACGTCCCGGCCGCCGAGACCCATAATAAAATTGACGACCCGCGGTCTTTCCTTGTCATGGAAAATAAGCGACTTGATTTCCGTTGCCACAGGTCCGCCGACGCCGCCGAAGGAGACGGCGCGATCCATGACAATCAGGGTCTTGCAGCCTTTGATGGCGTCCCGGAGTTCATCGAGGGGGAAGGGCCGCCATAGTCTCAGCTTCACCAGACCAACGGACTTGCCATTTTTTCGCAGTTCATCCACAGCCACCGATGCCGTCTCTCCCATGGAACCCATCGTCAGAATCATCGTATCGGCGCCTTTGGTCCTGTAGGTTTCCACCGGTTTGTAATACCGTCCGAACTGTTTGCCCCATTCCTTCCAGATCTTGATGATCGTCTTCTTGGAGTTGATCAGGGCTGTATCCTTTACCTTCATCGTCTCCGTAAAGATTTCGGGCATATTGAAGCATCCCATGGAGAGGGGCTTGTCGGGATGCAGGGTGGCAAAGGGAACGCGGTCGGGGAGGAATTGATTGACTTCCTTCTGTGTCGGAAATTCCAGGGGCTCGATCATGTGGGTCAACTGGAATCCGTCCATATTCAGTACAATCGGCAGCATGACGTCGGGATGTTCTGCGATCTTGAAAGACTGGATGGTCATATCGATGACCTCCTGGCCGTTCTCCGCATGCATGACGATCCAGCCGCAGTCCCGCTGGTTCATAATGTCCGAATGATCGTTCCAGATGTTCAGCGGACCGGCAATGGCACGGTTGGCGTTGCCCATGACTACGGGCAGCCTCATGGCCGAAACGATGGGCAGCACCTCATGCATGTACATCAGGCCCTGGGAACTGGTGGCCGTATAGACCCGGGCTCCTGTCGCTGAGGCGCCGGCGCAGGCGCTGATGGAGGAATGCTCCGATTCAACGGTGATGAATTCGGCGTCAATCCGTCCATCATGAACGATATCCGATAAATGTTCGGCAATATGGGACTGGGGGGTGATGGGATAAACGGCGGCCACATCGATGTTACAGAGCCCCACGGCCTCCGCCGCCGCGATTCCTACTTCCATGCCAATACGTTTACCCATGGTCACACCTCCTCTTCCACCATGACGATGGCCTGGGGCCAGCATTCATGGGCGCAGATGCCACAGCCTTTGCAATAATCCAGGTTCGCCGCAAAGAACCCCTCCCCTGTCTCGGAGACGCAGGCTTCGGGGCAGAATATGTAACAGATTCCGCATTTGATGCACTTCTTATTATCCCAGATGGGTCTTTGGGCGCGCCAGCTTCCTGTCTTATATGTACTGGCGTTTCCCGGCTCGAACACGATACAACCGGGGGTGACTTCCTGCCAGGCTTCCGGCCATTTCTTTTGCTTCATGGGAACACCTCAACAATTATTTTACTACGCCATTTTGACTTCATTGTAGGCCCGCTTCAGGGCATTTTTATTCTTAAAGGCGATGCGGCCAAACCGCTCCTCGATGGGGGCATCCAGAGACTCAAACTTCAATATTTTAGTCGTTTTGAGAACAGCACCTATCATGGTGGTGTTGGCGATGGGGACCCCCAACTCCTCTCGAGCGATGTGGGTCGCATCCACCGTTGCCAGCTTCCCGGTATATTTAAGCTTATCTCGAATTTCTTTAGCTGGTTTTGATGTATTAATGACCAGCAGCCCGTTGGATTTCAGACCTTCTGTGACATTGACCAGACCGATGAGACTCGGATCCAGGACCACGACCACATCAGGCTGGTAGATACCGGACCGGATCTTGATGGGCTTCTCGGATACCCGGTTATAGGCCATGACCGGCGCGCCCCGGCGTTCGGGTCCGAATGCCGGGAAGCCCTGGGCATACTTTCCTTCCTCGATCGCCGCCAGGGCCAGCAGCTCTACAGAGGTCACCGCACCCTGGCCACCCCTTCCATGCCACCTTACTTCAATCATGTGATTATTCTCCCGTCTATTGAATTACTGCATTAATAATGAAAAAAAGTCTGAACTGAGATGGTCACCCATATTAAAATTCATACCCGATGTCAACAGCAAAATTTCTTAAGATTTGTCATCGCAAAATACTCCTTCCTTTTGCACCTTTTTTATAGCATCCATCGCATTATCAATTTTTTGCTAAGGTATTTGCTCATCGATGACCTCTGCAAGTTATACGTTTATATAAATTGTTGAATAGATGTGTAACCAAAACGTTGAGGTGCACTTGTTTCGATAATATCCTTACCGACCAATTTGTTGTTTACCAAATACTCTTTTCCCATATTTTTTTGAGCCCAGTTTATTAGCATATCAATTATAGGCGTTTCAATATTTGCAAGCTCGGCAATTCCTTTCCAGACGCATAAACCATAAGGAATATCCTCTGTGAAATAGCGATTCGAAAAATCCGGAACCCAGCCGTTTTCTACTTGTTTTAACGGACATTTAAATCCTTTATATGCCGGACTTTTTGCAAAAAGTTGATCAATTGTTTTACATGCAGGATCCGGGAAAGACACATATTCGCTATCAAATATTGTTGGCACATTAAGTTCAACCTTAAATTTATTAGTAAGATAAGACACAACTTTTTGTATTTCCATACTCGTCTGATCCATTAAAACACCGGTCTCACTGTCCATTTCTTCATAAAAGTATGGATTTCTAGGTAAAAATTTACCTGCTGACCAATTTTTTAATAATGTATACATCCGCTGTGGGTGAATATTTGCATTCAATGGACATAAAGTGCTGGTAAGAAAATGACCCCCTTGTACGCATTCCTTACCAAACAACTGCGAAACAATTTCCAACGCTTTTTCGTTTTGAGTTTGAGGCGAAGCGCAAACAATATATTCATTTTCATATTGTTGCACTTTCACAGATTTACCAAATTCCGAAATTCTACAATTAAAAGGCATAGGCATAATGGAGAAGAGGTTTGTATCATTCATTTTATCGCCTAATACATGACGCGCAATATAATCAAATCCGCCCTGACCTGGTGTCGCTCCGATAAATGTACCGGGAGAGATATATTTTGAGATTCTCTTTAAAACATCAAAATAAGCAAATGAAGGTAGGGGGATTAATATTACATTACTTTGCGGAATAACCTCTTCCGGATTGTTGGAAACTTTTACTGGTAGTCCTCGTACTTCACCACTTGGCTCATTATGAGATGCAAATTCTGCACGGATATACCCCTGTTCTTTAATACCCTGATTAATTCTTTCAGCCTCGTCATTAAAACTTGTAAAGACTCTAGTTGTTATGGCTCTTGATGGGAGCAGAGCCATCAAAGTATGTGCGGCGTGACCGCCGCCAATAATACAGACATTAAGATTTTTCATAAATCATCTTTCCGTTTTTGTTTCGAAACGGTGGACTTCACTGCCTATCGTCTCGGCCCTGGCTTTGAATTGATCAAGCAGCATGTTTGATTTCTTCTGTCCTGCTATTTCTGGCTTCTCGGTATGATCTGGCCAGAAGTGATATGTAATGAGTTGCGACATGATCCTGTCCTGAATTCGCGAGGCCTTCGGACAACTGCATCATGCAGCCCGGGCAGCCAGTGATCACCGTGTCGGCTCCCGTCTTTTTTATATCGTCCATCTTACGGCCGGTGATTGCCATGGAGGTTTCGAGATGGGTAATAGTGTAAGAGCCGCCGCTCCCGCAGCAGGCGTCGGGTTTCGTCATCTCTTTCAGGGTCACACCGGGAATCGACTTCAGGATAGCACGCGGTTCCGCAAATACCTTCATTACCTTTTTCAAATGACAAGGGTCGTGGTACGTAACAGTTGCCTCCACACGCCCTGTGGGTTTTTTGTAATCGATGACTTTGGTCAGGAAAGTGGAGATGTCATGAGTCCGTCTTTTCCAGTGATCGGCCTTGGGGCCATAGGCGAGGTCTTCTGAAAGGAGTTCCCTGAAACCATGCTGCCAAGATTCGCCGCAGGACCCGCAGGCCGTGACTATATAATCGGCGCCTGTTTTCTCCATGACATCGATGTTCTTCCGGGCTAGTTCCCTGGCGGTTTCGATGTCACCGTGGGCGAAGACGGCAATACCGCAGCATTGCTGCTCCTTCGGGATGGCGACCTCCACGTCGTTTTCCTTTAGGACCTCGACGACGTCCCGGGCTACATCGGGAAAGATATAGTTGAAGGCGCAGCCAGTGAAAAAGGAGACTTTCATCTTCCTATTTTCCGCTTTGATGAGCTCCGGCGCCTGGTCGCGGAAAGGCGTCTTGGCCAGTCCCGGGAAAATCCGCTTCATGGCAAGACCCATGGTGAAACGAGGTTCATAGCCGGCATTCCCGGGGAGCTTGCGCAGGCCCATCCACTGTAAGGCGGCTCCGGCTTTCATGGCCTTGTCGAAAATGGGCTGGTTTTTCAAAGCTCCGAAAATCATCTTCTTGATGGGATGAAGCCCTGTTTCCCTTGCCAGGGCGGCGCGCAGCGAAAGCATGATCTTGCACACATCAACCCCGCAGGGGCAGTTCTGCATGCAGGAGGTGCAGACCAGACAGTTGAAAAGCTTTTCCTGCACATCTTCGTCTCTTAGATCGAGCTCCCCTTTCAAAATTGCTTCGGCGATGGATAGCTTGCCCCGCGCATAGGCTGCTTCCTCTTTCTCCGTCATATACACAGGACAGACGGCCATGCAGTTACCGCACTTCATGCACTTTGCCAGCGCATCCTGCACCTCTTCTAGCTTATCATAGGGTGTCATTTTCATTTCACTTACCTCTTACGGGGACCATCTTGGCCGGGTTCAACATGTAGTCGGGATCAAGGGCTTCCTTGACCCTTCTCATGAGATTAAGACCACTTTCGCCCAACTCATCCTTGAGGTATTTCATCTTCGCCATCCCGATCCCGTGCTCACCAGACAAGGTTCCTCCCAACTTGAGGGCGGCGGCGAAAATCTCATCCACGGCATGATGGACCCTCACCATCTCCTCTTTGTTTCTCGCGTCGGCCAGGATGGTCGGATGAAGATTCCCGTCACCGGCATGCCCGAAGGTGCCGATCTTGAGCTGGTACTTCTCGGCGATTTTCTGAACGGCTACTAGCATCTCGGTGATGCGGTTCCTCGGCACCGTGGCATCTTCCAGGACAGTAGTGGGGCGGAGCTGGGCCAGGGCCGGCAGAGCCGCTCTCCTAGCGGCCCAGAGCTGATCCCTCTCTTCATCGGACTGGGCTATTTTCACTTCACCGTTGTTCTCCTTGATGACCTTCAATACCGCCTCTGCTTCCGAATCGACGAGCTGCTGGGCACCTCCGTCGACTTCGATGAGGAGCACGGCTTCGGCGTCCGTGGGGAGCCCCACCTTCGCGTAATTCTCAACGGTCTGTATGGTCATCTTGTCCATGATCTCCAGCGTGGCTGGGATGACATAGGCCTTGATGATTCCTGTCACGGTGTTTCCGGCATCCTCAAGCCGCTTGAAGCTGGCCAGCATGGCCTTGCGGTACTTGGGGGGCGGAATGAGCTTGGCGATAATCTCAGTGATGATCCCCAGGGTCCCTTCGGAGCCGACAAAGAGGGAGGCGAAATCGTAGGCGGTGACGTTTTTCACGGTCTTCCCGCCAAAACGGAAGATCTCACCGGACGCCAGGACCGCTTCCATCCCCATAATATAGTGCTTGGTCACGCCGTATTTCAAGCCGCGCAGACCGCCGGCGCATTCCGATACGGAGCCTCCCATGGTTGCCGTCGTCACCGTCCCCGGATCGGGAGGATAAATAAGGCCATAGGGGGCCACGGCATCATTCAACGCCTGGATGACGACCCCCGCCTGAACCGTCGCTGTCAGGTTTTCCGGGTCCACTTCCAGGATCTTATCCATCTTCTGAAAAGAGAGGACGATCCCTTTTTTCAGGGGGATGGTTCCGCCGCTCAAGTTTGTCCCTGCACCACGGGGGTAGATGGCGAGCTTATTCTCTTTTGCCAGCAAGACTATTTTTTGCACCTCTGCCGTCGTGGAGGGCATGACAACCACGTCCGGAAGCTGGCCCGGCATATCGGCTGTCGCGTCATAGCTGTACGTTAGCAGATCAGCTTTTTTCGTCAGGACATTGCCTTTCCCAACGATCTCTTCCAAGCGCTTGATGATTGTCGCATCTAACATTTCAATCCTCCCTGTCATCTTAACTGACGTTCATTCGAACTAAATTTGTTGCAGTATATGTGATTGGCGCAGTCGCAAATAAAGACAAAGCCATCCCCCAAAAGTCTCTTCTTGAAGACGACCGTCGAGCATTTGCGACAAACCTTAAAGATCGCCTCTCCATCAATTCCCTGAAACGCTGAGATTCCGACTTCTGATTTATTCGGCCCGTCATTTAATATTTGTCTTTCCATAATGAGTTCTTTTCTATACTGGGTTCCCAAATCTGAAGCCGATCCGCCTGAACTGAAATCGGGCGATAGCCCTATCGAAAAAATCCCCCATGAAGAATGGAAAAAGGAGGGGGGCCGGCTGGCGTTACCGGCCCCCTATGCCAACACCAGCACCACGCGCCTGAAACGTATTTTCTTTTGCCTGCCAGTTTGTCAGTATTGTAACTAAAAAAAACAATAGCTAACGCGACACCCAAATAGGTTATCCACTCAGTCTGCACTAATTCGGAGGGGGGGAGTTGCCTCCCCACCCCCGGTGAGCCGATCTAGTGGAAAACCGTTTTAATCGTGCCTTCTGTCGTCACCATGCCTTTGCCTAAAATGCGCGACATTAGAGTGATAAGAATTGCTGCGGCAAATGTGATCCCGAGATAGAGAAGACCATCCGAACTCGTCGCCGCTGCAGCCGCAACAGCCTTGGCGGCTGCGGGCGCCACCTTCTCCACGGTCGGAATGATCCAGGTGAAGACATAGGCCTGGAGCATACAGATGATGCCAACCACAGTGGTTAGGATCAGCGAATGCTTCAGGGTGAAACGGAATATCTCTGACTCTTTGCCGACCATGTGAGTCGCCGCCGTGGCAACGGAGATCGACTGCGGGGAAATCATCTTGCCGCATACGCCGCCGCAGGTATTCGCATTGACGGTAACAAGGGGATTGATACCTAGCTGATCTGCCGTGACGGCCTGCAGCTTTCCGAACAAGGCGTTCGTGGACGTGTCGGAACCGGTCATGAAAACGCCCAGCCAACCCAGAAATGCGGCGAAGAACGGGAAAAGCCAGCCTGTGGAGGCGAAGGCATAACCCAGGGTGATGGCCATGCCGGAGTAATTCATGATGTAGGCGAAACCCAGAATCATGGAAATCGTAACAATCGGCCACCTCAACTGCTTCAGGGTATTGCCGGCAACCCCAAACGCGGTGCCGATAGAGGCGCCCATCACCGGGATCGAGAAGAACCAGGCCAGAAGAATGGCCGTACCGGCGGCGCTCAGCCCATTGAAGAAATAGACAGCGGACTTTGCCTTGCCGACGTGGTCGATCACCATGTTGTTAAGGCCGTTAATGGGCAGCTTGAACAGGAAAATCTCGTTCATGGCGGTCTGTACGGGTTTAATACCCCAGGCGGCAACAAAAATGGAAAGCAGAATGAAGGGCGCCCATGCCCGGAATACCTGGCCGCCGCTATAGTTGAGCGTTGCCTTGCCCTCACTCTTTGCCTCCTCGGGGAAGTGCCAGCTTTCCTTTGGATGCCAGAATCGCAGGAAGATAACGGTGCAGATGATCGAGGCTATGGCTGCGAGGATATCCGGGAGCAACGGGCCAATGTAATTGGAAGACAGGAACTGCACGATTGCGAAAGATCCGCCGCAGACCAGACAGGCTGGCCAGACTTCGAGGCCTTTCTTCCAACCGGCCATGAGGATCACCAGATAAAGCGGGATAAAGATGCTTAGGAAGGGCAGGGTACGTCCAGTCATCTGGCTTAAGGCCATTAAATCCACGCCGGAAACGCTTGCGCCGACGACGATAGGGATACCAATGGCGCCGAAGGCAACCGGGGCCGTGTTGGCCAGAAGACAGATGCCGGCGGCATAGAGGGGATTAAAACCAAGACCAGCCAGCATGGCGGCGGTGATCGCCACGGGCGTTCCGAACCCTGCAGCGCCTTCGATGAAGGCGCCGAAGGAGAAGGCAATAAGCAAGGCCTGCATGCGGCGGTCATCGGAAATCGTTGCCAGAGAGTTTTTGATCACTTCAAACTGTCCCGTCTTTACGGACATATTATAGATGAAAAGAGCGGTAATAACGATCCAGCAAACGGGGAAAAGACCGAACAGAGCTCCGTAGGCGACCGAGAGGCCGGCATACTGTGTCGGCATGCCGTATACGACAGACGCGACGACTACGGCCAGTGCGGTGGCGATAATCGCTGCCCAATGGCCCTTCATTTTCAAAACCGTAAGACCGAGAAAGAGAAATAAAATAGGAACAGCCGCAACCAGCGCCGACAACGCCAGGTTTCCCAACGGATTAACATTCATTGCCCAAGTCATGATCGTCATACCTCCTTTAATTGAAAAAAATTATTAAGTGATCGCCAACAATCCCATTACCCCAACTGTTTTTAAGAAAGAGATGTCCAGTTGGTTTTAGCGAGACGAGCCCAATGGATATTTTTTTAATTTCCTTAAATCAGCAGCCGGTCCGCTATGTGCAACTATCGAGTGGTCTGACCATAAAGCAGGTCAGAATAATTTGTCAAGTTATTTTTTTAATGGACGGTGGTTTTATTTCGTTAGGTGGTTAATATCGTGTGAATCTAAATTGTTGCATTAATAATGCTTCATTATGCAGCCTCACCCTCCCCTCTTAAAGGGGGATGATGTTTCTGGATTTTTTTTGCGAAGCTATCGGAAATATTGGAGAATAGGGAAGGAAGATCGGGGCGTATGTCAGGTTAAAAGTTGAAATTCGGGCTCAATTTTTAATGTTTTTGCCATGGCTCCCTCGGCAAAGTTCAGATGCTCCAGCATGGCCCTCTGAGCCAGTCCGGGGTTCTTGTCCCGGATGGCTTCATAGATCCTGATGTGCTGTTCGATGAGAATTTGAGCATGTCCCGGCGTTAGGTACAATTGCCGCCGTGCTATAGAGATGGATCTGTTAAAGGAGTCCGCAATCGTGTTCAGAAGTCGAACAAGCCAACCATTCTGTGTCGCTTCGGCAATGGAGAAATGAAAGGCCGAGTCGCTACCCTCGCCCCCTTCAGAATCATCCTCTGTCATGGCGGCTTTCATTCTTTCAAGATTTTCTTCTATCTTGGCCAGGTCCCCGGGTGTGGCCCGCTGCGCGGCCAGATGGGCTGCCGCAATCTCGAAGATCTTCCGGATCTCGTAAATTTCAAAGAAGGATCCTTTCTCAATGGAGAGAAACATGGCCAATGGCTGGATAATGTCATCTCCACTCGTTTCTTTGATAAAGGTTCCCCCTCCCACCTTGATCTCAACGAAACCCATCATTTCCAGGGCGCGCAGGGCCTCTCTCACAGATGCTCTGCTGACCTGCAGCTTCTCCGCCAGTTCTCTCTCTGAAAGGAGTTTGTCGCCGGGTTTCAAACTCCCATTCTCCATGAGTTGCCTGATCTGTTCGACGACCTCTTCGTATATCTTTTTTGCCTGTATCGGACGAAAATCCATTTCGATTGCTCCTCATTGCAATGGTAAGACCGTTAACCAATTGCATTGCTCCTACCAAAGAACAGCAAGGCTTGTCAACTAAAAAGATTCTCCACCCACGCCTAAAAAAATAAAACTTCTTCCATAAAAAAAGTATTGACAAAAGATCATACCTTCTTTATGGTCATACCATACGACCGGCTTGGCATGTGGACCAAAATGGGGCTTCAAAGGAATAAAAAGGGAAGCCTCGTTTTTCGATCGTCCTTCTTTTTAGAGGTTATAGAGTAAGAGGAATATGTGCCATTGCTGACTCCCGCTCAAAACATGACAGGTTTATTCAGAGCATCAAGAGATCATAAATATATATTATCTTTGTGATTTATGTAATAATTGCGGTGAAAGGGGGCAACAATGTTTGATAAGTTCAAAGTAGCAGCCGAAGCGGTAGGTAACACCGAGGTGCAGCGTTTCAGCACCAAAGCCGAGGCGCTCCATTTTATCGAGGGATTCCTTAAGAAGGAAGAAATTAAGGATGCTCCCGGCTCTTATGCAGTCTGGGCCGATGCCCCGATCCTCAAGGGAGTCGATACAAAGGATCTCGCAGCAAAGGTTCCAGGCCTGAAATTCCAGGTAACCCGCGACCTGGCAAAAAATGCAAAGATCGGCATTACCCAGATGGAGTGGGGATTGGCGAATATGGGGACGCTGGCGCAGGACTCTACTGCGGTTGAGCAACGGCTGGCATCCGCGCTGTCATGGATCCATGTTGCCCTGCTTCCCACGGACAAGATTGTGGCTGACCTGCCTGCGCTCATGACGAAAATGCATCCGAACAAGAGCAACTATATCGCCCTGATCACCGGGCCGAGCAAGACCGCCGATATCGAACGCGTGCTCGCCATCGGCGTCCATGGCCCTGAACGACTTGTTATCGTATGTGTTGATGAATTAGGAGGTACATCCTCATGAAAAAGGAATTGGCACAATCAATACACAAAGCCCTTGAGAGGCAGAACCTCGCCGGCATTCTCGACCGATGGAATTACCCGGCCACCCGTGCCAAGGCATACGAAGGCATTGATTTTGAGGCGCTCAGGAACCAGATCGCCGAGATCAAGGGCAGCGCAGCAGACCATCTCGATGAGCTTGCCGAAAAGTTTAAAAAATCCGCAGAAGCCCGTGGCATCAAGGTATTCCGGGCAAACAGCCCCGAAGCTGTCAAGGACTACATCACGAATCTCTGCAAAGAAAAGGGCGTCAAGAAGATCGTCAAATCCAAGTCCATGGCATCCGAAGAGATCCATCTGAACCAGCATCTTGCCGAGCATGGCATTCAGACGGACGAGACGGACCTCGGCGAATGGATCATCCAGCTTGCCCATCAGACGCCTTCGCACATGGTCATGCCGGCCCTTCACCTGACCAAGGAAGAGGTTGCAGACCTTTTCAGCAAAGAGACCCATCAGCAGCAGTCCACCGACATCCAGCAACTGGTCAAGGTCGCGCGTAAGGCGCTTCGCGAGAAATATTTCGCAGCTGACATGGGCATGTCCGGAGCCAACATCGCCATTGCCGAGACCGGCACGCTCGTTATTTGCACTAATGAAGGCAATGCCCGTCTCGTCACTACGCTTCCGAAGATCCATGTGACCCTGGTCGGGCTTGAGAAGCTTGTGGCGAACTACGTGGATGCAGAGCCGATCCTGACGGCATTGCCGAAAAGCGCAACCAGCCAACTTATAACCAGTTACGTTTCTTTTATCACCGGTCCGACGCCGAATGACGACGGCTCAATGAAAGAGCTCCACATTGTACTTATGGATAACAATCGGACCGCCATGGCAAAGGATCCAAAATTCAAGGAGGCGCTTCAGTGTATTCGCTGCGCTTCATGCCTGAACGTCTGTCCGGTCTATCGCCTGGTGACCGGCCACGTATTCGGTCATATATATACCGGTGGCATCGGCACGATCCTTACCGCGTGGTTTAATGAGCTGAAGACAACGGAGGACATTCAAGGGCTCTGCATTGGGTGCGGCAAGTGCAAGGAGATATGTCCCGGTAAGATCGACATTCCGGAACTGATCCTCGAACTCCGCCGTAGATTGGCATTAAAGGAAGGGCTGCCCTTTATCTACAAGACCGCCCTGTCGGTGATCAACAACCGCAAGCTCTTCCATACCATGTTACGGGCCGCCTTCATCGCGCAGAAGCCTTTTGTAAAAGAAGGCTTCATCCGCCATTTGCCCATGTTTCTGTCCAATCTGTCAGAATACCGGAGTCTGCCGACGATTGCACCGGTTCCGTTCCGCGATATATTTAAGAAGATCAAACAGCCAAAGAGCAAGACAAAGGTCTCGTTCTTCTCCGGGTGTGCAATTGAATTCGTATACCCCCGGATCGGAGAAGCCATCGTAAAAGTCCTGAACAAGGCAGGCATTGAAGTGGTATTTCCCGAAGACCAGTCCTGCTGTGGAATACCGCATTGGGGAAGCGGCTCCTTTGATATGGCCGCCGCGGCAGCAGCGCACAATATCAAGCCACTCCTGGCAGACGACGTGGAATATGTGGTTGTGGGGTGCGCAACCTGCGCCACGGCCTTGAAAAAGGAATGGCCGCATCTGCTGAAAGATCAGAACATGGACAGTCTGGTCCCTGATGCCAAAAAAGTAACGTCGAAAACAGTCATGTTCTCGGAGCTAGTGAACAAATTGATCGAGGAAAAGAAGCTGACCCCGAAAGACGGACTAAAGCTCCGGTCGCTTACGTATCATGATTCCTGCCATGCCAAACGGCACGTGGGGATTGATAAGGAACCACGCGCAGCGCTGAAGGCAGCCAGTTACGAACTGAAGGAGATGTTCGAGTGTGACACCTGCTGCGGCATGGGAGGGTCCTATACCGTAAAACAGCCTGAAATCTCAATGCAGATGCTCAAACGCAAATTGAAGCATATCGAGGATACAGGCGCAGAATACGTATCCGCAGAGTGCCCCGGCTGTTTGATACAGATCGGGGGAGGTCTCGATAAATTAGGCTCGAAGATCAAAGCGAAACATCCTGCTGAGCTGATGAAAGACAAGTTCAAATAGCAGTCTAAGCAGGGATGGCCTCTGGCCATCCCTGCTCTTTAGAAACAGGAGAAAAAGAGTACGGGGTCGTCATGCTCAAGCCATTGATTTAATTGTTATTAAGAACTGACGGGAAGATTTCTGGGTTTCTATCCGGGACTGTCATAACGGTCGGTAGGGAAAGTGACCTCTCGAAGATCCCGCGATTTATTGTTTGAGGATGTGGTCTTTTATGCTATTAATATTACCGACCGATATGGAACGACAATCTATTATTTGAAGGAGCGTGTACCCCTTGATGAACCTGCTAAAAGAAGCGATGGCGGAGGGCCGGGCAACCCTCAGCGAGTTTGACTCGAAGCGGTTTCTCTCCTTTTTCGGCATCCCCGTCTGCCGCGAAGTCCTTGCCGAGAACCCTGATTCAGCGGCGGCCGAGGCCAGAAAAATAGGTTATCCCGTTGTCCTGAAGGCATGTGGCGCCGATCTGGCCCATAAGACCGAGGTTGGGGGGATTGCCCTGAACCTGAAGAATATCCGTGACGTGAGGAAAGAGGGCCTCCGTCTTATGAAAATCCAGGGTTGTGAGGCCCTGCTGGTTCAGGAAATGGTCAAAGGGACAAGAGAGCTGGTCTGCGGGCTGACGAGAGACCCCCAACTCGGGCCCTGCGTGATGTTCGGTCTCGGAGGCGTCTTCACCGAGGTCCTCGACGATGTCGCCTTCCGAATGGTCCCGTTGACACCCGGGGACGCGCGGGAAATGATCGGCGAGATCCGGGCCAGGAAGATATTGGACCCGTTCCGCGGAGAAGCAGCGATTGATCAGGAAATTCTCGGCCATGTCCTGGTGTCTCTGGGGAGGATCGGCCTTGAATATGAAAATGTGGCGGCCATCGATATCAATCCTCTCAAAGTCCGGCCGGATGGAAAACCGGTAGCCGTGGACGCCCTTGTTGTTCTCAGGAAAGAATGATGATGAAAGAAGAATTTGGTCCTTTTTTTGAGCCGAAAAATGTAGCGGTCATCGGCGCATCAGCCACCGCCGGCCGTCCCGGCAATGACGTCATAAGAAATATTCTCGCCAACGAATACGGGGGGGAAATCTACCTCGTAAACCCGAAGGGAGGGGAGATTCTGGGGCTTCCGGTGTTGCCGTCCATCGAGAATCTCCCCGATGGAGTCGAGCTGGCGATCATCATCCTCCCCGCGAAAGACACACCTCAGGCCCTGCGCGCCTGCGCGGAGAAGGGTATCCGGCATGCCGTCCTCTCGGCCGGCGGCTTTGCCGAGGTCGACCAGGGGGTGCAGATCCAGGAGGAATTAGTTGAGATTATCAGGGAGAAAAAACTCCGGGTCATCGGGCCGAACACATCGGGTCATACCTCCACGCCCCATCAATTTACGTCCACCTTCTTCCCCCTCGGAAAGATCCGCCGTGGGAAGGTATCCTACATCGCCCAGACGGGCAACTTCGCCACCCACACCATGAAGTACATTCTGACCGGCGAGCACTTCGGTGTCTCCCGAGTCATCGGGCTGGGCAACAAGATCGACATGGACGAGAGCGATGCCCTGGAGTACCTGGCTGACGACCCCGAAACGAGCGCCATCGTCATGTACCTCGAGAGCATCAAGCGCCCGAGAAAGTTCCTGGAGATTGCCAGGGAGGTCACACGCAGCAAGCCTGTGATCATGCTGAAGAGCGGCTCCACCGAAGCGGGCAGACACGCCGCCGTCGCCCACACGGCAGCCATGGCCGCCGAGGATCGCCTCATTGACGCCATGCTCCGTCAGGCAGGGGTGGTGAGAATATGGGATTATACCCACCTGATCCTGGCAGGGAAGGCCCTCTCCATGCTTCCTCTTCCCAAGGGGAATCGGGTAAGCTTCCTCGCCCCTTCCGGGGCCATGCTCGTGGTGATGTCCGACCTGTGCGTCCGGTTGGGCCTCGATGTCCCCGAAATTGAACCTGCCACCGTCCGGCGACTTCAGGATATCAGTCCTCCGTTTATCCGGATGCGAAATCCGGTGGACATCTGGGCCTCCGCCTCGGTCCACGGTGTTGAATTCGGATACAGGGAAGGAATGGAAGCGGTGCTGAAGGATCCAAACATTGATGCGGTGGTCCCCATCCTCATGCTGACGGAGGACACAGGAATCCCGTCCTACGATTTTATCCTGGACCTGAAAAACCGGTATCCCGACAAGCCCCTCATCGTTACCTTCAGCGCCGACAAGAAATACATGGATGAGTGCAAGAATTATCTTGAACCGCTTGGCGTCCCGACTTTCCCCGAAATCGAGCAGCCCTTTGAGGTGCTTTCCATCCTTTACAGGTGTGCCAGGGCCATGAACCGGCCACGATAGTGTTCCGTGCGGTTAGTTCACCCTTCGCGACAATAGACAGAAATAATTCCCTCATCCTTGTGCGGGGAGAGTGGGGATGTCCTCATTAATAAGGCGTCGCTGCCTGTCAAGAAATTCTTTTCGTCCTCCACCTCGGATCCCCGGTCCCGAGAGGAAACCCGTCACGAGGCCCGCCAAGAGCAGAGTGACCGCCTTAGATTGCTGCACCCAGGGGGTGTGAAATTCCAGAAGCCTGCCCATGAAAACGACTCTCTCTAAATCACTTTTTTCATCGCCGTGATGGCCACTTCGATCTGGTCGTCCGTCGGCTCCCGGGTGGTAATCTTCTGCAGTAATAAGCCCGGCCAGCTTAGCATCTGCACCCATCCCCAGTTCTGGCGTTTTCCCGTAAACCGGATCACTTCGTAGGAAATACCGGCCACAACAGGAAGGAGCAGAAGTTTATAAAGGATACGATGCACAAAGTCAGGCCGGCCCAGCATGGAAAACACCAGGATGGAGACGATCATGACCACCAGGATAAAACTCGTCCCGCAGCGCGGATGCCGGGTGGAATAGCTCCTGATATTTTCCACAGTCAGTTCCTGCCCGTTTTCCCAGGCAAATACCGTTTTATGTTCCGCGCCATGATACATGAAGACACGCCGCATATCTTCCATCAGCAGGGTGGCGCCTAAAAAACAGAGAAAAAGCCCCAGACGGATACAGCCTTCGATGATATTCAACAGGAAGGTGTTGGACACGATGCTTTTCAATAAAGTAAAGCAGTAAGCGGGGACGACGATAAAGAAGAATATCGCTGTCCCGAAGCTGATCATGATGGATACCGTTATCTCCCATCCCTGCGGTTTTTTTTCATTTTCCGTTAAGGCCTGTTCAGCGGAAAACAAAAGACTTTTCATCCCGATGATCAGCATTTCAAATAGCGAGATCGATCCGCGGACAAACATCCATCCCAGCACTTTATACCGTTTGGTCAGCGGAATGTAATACTGTTCCTGAATGACGATTTCTTTATCGGGCTTTCTCACGGCTGCGGCGATCCTATTCCCATGGCGCATCATCACCCCCTCGATGATCGCCTGTCCACCGGCAATATCTTCCGGCTGGTGTTCGTGGTTCATGATGGTCATAACAACCCCTTTTTTCGTTTCTTGAGTTTCAGCGCTTCCCCGATCATCTGGGTGGTGATCTTCATCGCGTACTCCGCATGCAGGCTTTCGTCAAATGATGGGTTTCGATGAAGATCCGCTTGACAGTGGCTTTGACGATTGGACAGGGGTTCTTTCCGACCGTGTTCACGGGGTTACATCCCCCGGCGGTATTCGAGCGACTTGGCCAGGGTCATGCGGTCTATATATTTCAGGTCTCCGCCGACGGGCACACCGAGCGCGATCCGGCTCACTTTAATCGCCATATCTTTGACCAGTCTTGTAATGAGCAGGGCGGTGGATTCGCCCTGAACGCTGGGATTCGTCGCCAGGATGATTTCCTTGACTCCTTCCCGCCGGACCCGGTCGACAAACGCTTGCAACCGCAAGTGTTCCGGACCAATGCCGTCGAGCGGGGCCAGTACCCCATGCAGGACATGGTAAATGCCCCTGAAGCTGCCGCTGTCCTCAATGGCAATCAGCGAATCCGGTTCTTCCACCACACAAATCACTTCTCTGTCCCGGGAGGCATCGGTACAGATATCACAATGCTCTCCCTCTGCCAGGTTGAAGCAGACGGAACACAGCCGGATTTTCTGTTTCACTTCCAGAATGCTGTCAGCCAGCCGTCTGGCGTCGTCTACGGGAAGGCGAAGGATGTGGGTAGCCAGCCGCGTTGCCGTTTTTTCACCGATGCCGGGGAGCCGCCCAAGTTCTTTAATCAGGCGTTTGATGGGAAGTGCATAACCTGTCATCGCTAAACCTTCCTCTACGATAAACCCGGGATGCTCAAACCGCCGGTGATCTTGGCCATCTCTGCCGTGGCCATTTCCTGGGCTTTACGGACCCCTTCGTTGACTGCCGCGATGATCAAATCCTGCAGCATATCCAAATCTTCAGGATTGACCACTTCTTTTTCGATTTTCAGGGAAACGAGTTCATGCCTGCCGTTGACCAGGACGGAGACCATACCGCCCCCGGCAGAGGCCTCCACTGTCTTGAGGGCCAGCTCATCCTGAAGCTGGGCCATCCTTTCCTGAAGCTTCTTTGCCTGTTTCATGATATTTCCAAAATTCTGCACGGATCAAAAATCCTCCTTTTTTAATAAGTGAGCGGGGCTTTCACAGTTATTAACGTGACGACACTCACGATGGGTGGTTGTTCCTGGGAATAACCTCCCGGACCTCCGCCCCATCAAACATATCTAAAACTTTTTGCAGCAAAGGCTGGTTCAGGGCCTGCCGTCTTATGTCGTTGATCCTGCCATTCTTGGCGCTGCCCGTAGGGTTCGGGGGCGCGTTTTCCGGATCGGCATTCAGGATTTCAATGTCAACAGGGACGTCTTTTTTGAAGTAATCTCTGGTAATTTCCAGCAGCCGGGCCTTTTGCGCTTTCTCATTAATATTATCGAGAAAAATATAGCCTTTTTGGAAGCCAATCCTTAGCCGCCCCGTTTCGAAACCGAGCCATTTGCCCGGTTCGATTTTTGACCAGAGCAGGGGACTTTTCTTTTTTAGGAAGGATCTGTAATCCTCCCAGAGCTTCTCAGGATCCTGGCTTTCTCTGATCTCGTGTTCCGGGGCATGGTTGCCCTTCTCCGTTTGTTTCTCAAAGGCACCCCATGATTCCCTTTGAACGCCGGAAGGATGTTCCGGAACGGGCTCCCGGGCGACCTTTTTACGGGTTTCTTCATTTGCCTTTCCAGATGTTTTGGAAGGAGACATTCCCGGGTTCGATGACAATCTCTTTGCAAGATCCTCCATTTTCAAAAGAACTTCATCGATCGGGATCATGGGTTCGAGATAGGCCATTCTCACGAGGGTTGTTTCCAGATTCAGCCTTGGATTCTGACTTCGTTTGATATTTTCCTCTTCCGCCATCAGGATGTCCAGCAGGCGTTGCAGCGTCTCCCGGGAGACGCCTTCAGTTTGTGTCTTCAGTCGGACGAGATCATCATCCGCCACGTCCAAAAAACTCTGGTCCTCGCCAACGATCTTCGTCAGCAGTAAATTCCGGAAATGACCGAGTAGCGTTTCATAGAAGTGCTTCATGTCCAGACCGGCATAGTATCCTTCTTCAATGATCTTGAGGCACTTGCCGGCATTTCTTTCTAAGATGGCTTCGGACAGCGAAAAAAGAAACTGCCGGTCCGTAAGCCCCAAAATTTCTTCAAGATCATGATCCTGAATTTCAGAACCGGCATAGGAGATGGCCTGGTCAAAGATACTCTGGGCATCTCTCATGCTGCCGTCGCCCGCGGCGGCAATCCAGGCTAATCCTCTGTCCGTAATCCGGATCCCTTCCGCCTGGGCGATCTTCTGAAGGTTGTCCGCAATCTGCCGGACCGATATCCTCCGGAAATCGTAGCACTGACAACGGGATAAAATCGTTGCGGGAATTTTTTGGGTTTCGGTGGTGGCAAAAATAAAGACCACATGCGATGGCGGCTCTTCGAGGGTCTTTAAAAGGGCATTGAATGCTTCTCGCGTCAGCATATGAACTTCATCAATGATATAAATTTTATAGCGGGATGTCATGGGCAGAAATTTTAGATTTTCGCGCAGTTCCCGGACTTCATCGATGCCCCGGTTAGATGCCCCGTCAATTTCCCGGACATCCATGGAGATCCCTTCTGTGATTTCCCGGCAGTTGGTGCAGACATTACAGGGGGTCTGGGTGGGGCCGGTCTCACAATTCATCGCTTTGGCCATAATTCGGGCGACCGATGTCTTCCCCACTCCCCGCGGTCCGCTGAAAATGAAGGCATGGGCGATGCGATCATAGCGGATGGCGTTCTGGAGGGTCTTGATCACCTGTTCCTGTCCCAGAACCTCTTCAAAGGACTGGGGTCTCCATTTGCGGGCTAAAACAAGATAATCCATGATTTCGGTAAAGTTCGCCTCAAGTCAGGGTTACATGATCTGAAGAAAAAAGATAGCCAGGTTGACCTGCAGCACACGTCGGTTCTTGCTACCGCTGCTTCCTTCCGGACCTGACGGGGTTCGCAAGCCTCCATTGCACAGGGCCCGGCTATCTATTCTGGCGGAGAGAGGGGGATTCGAACCCCCGGTACACCTTTGTGGGCATACACACGATTTCCAGTCGTGCTCCTTCAGCCTCTCGGACATCCCTCCGTATTTTTTCTGTTTGTTCTGTCTGGTCGATATTCGTCGGTCTCTTTTACAGTACAGACGAAACAGACAAATGACCGGAATGGCGGAGAGAGGGGGATTCGAACCCCCGTGAGGGCTTTTGGCCCCCAAATCGATTTCGAGTCGATCCCGTTACGACCACTTCGGTATCTCTCCGCTGAATCTTTATGATTCCGAAACGGCGGCGGATAATATCCGCTTTTCCTTAAAAAATCCACTCAAAATTTTTGCGCAGATTTCTTTTTGAACACCACCGGTTACGTCCACTTTATGGTTCAGTCTCCTGTCGTCGAAGAGCCGGTAAAGTGAGACAATCCCTCCATTTTTCGGGTCATCGGCACCGAAGACAACACGGCTGATCCGGGCCTGCAGGATCGCTGCAGCACACATGATACAGGGCTCCAGGGTGACGTAGAGAGTGGTTCCAACGAGCCGGTAATTCCCCGTTTTTTCTGCCGCCCGGCGGATAGCCAGGATCTCTGCATGGGCGGATGGATCCTTCAGGGTGATCGGGCAGTTGTGCGCAGTCGACAGGATCTCTTCACCGCGTGTAATCACGGCACCGACCGGAACTTCTCCCATCTTAAGGGCGAGACGGGCCTGTTCGAGGGCGAGGCGGATAAAGGCGTCATCAAATTCCATGTCACGATATTGAAAAAACCCGGCAAATACAGAATTTTCCATCCATAAACATCAAATAAGACTTTCCCGGTTTTGTCAAGTTAAATGAGATTCAAAGCAGGCGTTGTTGCCGCAGAGATCTCATGGGGTCTGCCGGAGTTGTCATAAGGGTTGCTTTTTTTTCATTCATGGTCCTAATATAAATTCTTATGGAAGGAATCTCTCATCGGACGTCAAAAAGAATCCTGATTCTGGCCGTCGTCGTTTCGCTCGTCAGTCATCTTGTCATGTTGATGGTGACCGGGCTGATGATTGCGGACATAGAGAATGAAGGTTCGCCGATTTTGACGGTAGAACTTAAAGAGCTGATCGAAATATCTGAAAATAATCATCCAGAGAAAAATGAGGCCAAGCCTGTCCCTCCACCGAAGGAAGAAACGGCGACCACTCAGACCTTGCTGGAGGATACTGTCGATCTGAGTGATCGGGACAGTAAATATATTCCCTATTTAAAAAAACTTAAGAAAAAGATCAACGATCTGTGGGGCTATCCCAGACAGGCCTATGAACGGAAGGAAGAGGGTGATGTGGTGGTCAAATTTTCCGTGAACAGGAATGGCGGTCTGGAGCAGGCCCTTGTCCTGACGTCATCGGGTTCCGGTTTCCTCGACCAGGGAGCCCTGGAGGTGATCGGTGCGGCAGCCCCTTACGATCCTTTCCCGGGAAATCTGAACCTGTCAAAGCTTCACATCATTGCGACGTTCAAATACCGTCTGGATCAATAACAGGTCGTAGGATCAGATTTCAGAAATAATCTCTGTGATGCGGCGGTTCAGTTCCGTAAGTTTGTCCCTGATTTCCGTCTGCTCTACCCATGACCGGGCTTCCAGCTTTTTCTGGCGATCCCGAATCTGGGCCATCCGGGTTTCCATTTCACCCATCAGGTAATTCCAGTCAATACGAGGCGCAGCTTTCTCCGGATATTCGATGCGCTTCAGTTCCTCGCCTGGTTTCAACAGGGTTTCCTCAAGGTAATCCGGTATGAAAACTTTGAACCCGAACCTTTCCTGAATCAAACCTGCCAGAACCTGCTGGGCGGAATATTCGCCATGAACCAGAAAAACCTGCATCCCCCGGTTCTTGAAGTGACTCAGCCAGTCCAGTATCTGGCTTTGTCCGGCGTGGGCGGAAAAGCCGTTGATGGTGTACACTTTGGCCTTCACCGCCACGTCCTCATTGAAGAGACGCACTTTTTCGGCGCCGTCAACAATCTTTCGGCCCGTTGTTCCCTGCGCCTGAAATCCGACAATGACGACACTGGCGCCTTCACGCCAGAGATTGTGCCTTAAATGATGTTTGATCCGTCCTGCATCGGCCATGCCGCTCGCCGAAATAACAATCGCCGGTCCCCGGACCTCATTAATCGCCATGGAGGCTTCGGTGGTTTCGGTAAAGTGAAGCTGGGGCAGGGACAGAGGGTCTTCACCTCTTTTCAGCAGATTCCTGGTTTCCTCATCAAAATAATCGGCGTGCTTACGAAAGATCTCCGTGGCGCGGATGGCCAGGGGGCTATCCACATAAACCGGCATATCCTTGGGAAGCCGCCCGTCTTTTGCCAGAAGAAAGAGTGAATAGATAAGCTCCTGGGTTCTTTCTACCGCAAAAGCGGGGATAATCACCTTTTCTCGATGCCCGTAGCTGTACTGAATGGCCTCGGCCAGTTCGTCCAGACTGGCCTCTTCATCCTTGTGATTCCGGTTTCCGTAAGTGGATTCCAGGAAAAGGAAGTTGGCTTCCGTAACGATACTGGGATCCTTGATGATCAATTGTGCCGGCCGCCCAATGTCGCCGGAAAAGACCAGCTTGACAGGGACCCCCTTTTCTTCCATCTGGATTTCAAGCAGGGAGGCCCCCAGAATATGACCGGCGTCTTTAAAATTTATTTTTAAGCCGGGAAAAGGTTCAAAGGGCTGATCGTAGGACCGGACCTCAAAGAGCGGGACCGTTTTCTCCGCATCCTTCCGGGTGTAAAGAGGGGTCGTGGGCACCTCCCCGTGACGAAGGTTCTTCTTGCTCTTCCATTGCGCCTCCATTTCCTGGATATGGGCACTATCCTGCAGCATAATTTCCAGCAGATCCCGGGTGGGAGGCGTGGTGTAGATCTTTCCGCGGAAACCCTTTTGAACCATCCGGGGCAGGAGCCCGGAATGGTCGATATGGGCGTGCGTAATAAAGAAAAACTCAATTTTATCAGGATGATATATATCAACATCCCAGTTGCGTCTTTCAATCTCCGCATTGCCCTGGTGCATGCCGCAATCCACGGCAAATCGGTGACCCTTGGTTTCCAGAATAAAGCACGATCCGGTAACGGTTCTTGCCGCCCCCATAAATTTTATCTTCATTGGTTCAAGTTCCTCCACTACCATCCTTATCCTAGATGACACAGACGTTCGCAAACCGTTTGACATTCTCGTCTTCGCCCATGGCAATCAGTTTGTCGCCCTTTTCGATGATATAACTGGCCAGCGGATTGAAAATCATCTTCCCGGAATCTTTTTTGACGGCCACAATGATCAGTCCGTAGTTATGACGGATTTCCGATTCTTCCAGCGATTTGCCGATGATGGGCGAGCCGTCGCAGACGGGCATTTCTTCCATCCTCAGTTCCAGGCTCTGTCTTCTGGTGGTGATCTCAATGAAGTCCAGCATGGCGGGTCTCAGGATGGCCATGGCCATCCTCATTCCACCGAGGGTGTAGGGGGACATGACCCGGTCAGCCCCGGCCCGGAGGAGGCGGTGCTCCGATTCCTCTTCCTCCGAACGGGAGAGGATGAAGATGTCCTGATTCAACTCTTTGGCCGTCAGGATGACGTAAAGATTTTCTGCGTCGGTCGGCAGGACGCAGACAATGCCCTTGGCCCGCTTGATGCCGGCATTGATCAAGGATTTATCCTGCGTGGCGTCTCCCCGGTAATAAACGAAGCCCTCTTCCTCAATTCCCTGAATGACTTCCGGGTTGCTGTCAATAACGACAAAATCTATTTTATCGGCTTTCAACTCCTGGCATATCAGATGGCCGATCCGGCCGCAGCCACAAATGATATAATGATTTTTCATTTTTGTGATCATTTTTTTTAGTCTCCCCCTCCCCGTAAGCGCTCTTAAGCGCGTTTCAACCATGGTTTCTGCCAGCAGAACCACGGTATAAAACATAGTGCCGACGCCGAAGATGATCAGAATCACAGTGAACAGCTTCCCCTCCCAGGTTTGCGGGGAAAAGTCACCATATCCGACCGTTGAAAGTGTCACAATCGCGGTATAAATAGAATCTGTGAAATCCCATCCCTCGATGAAGTGATAGCCCAGCGTAGCAACAATGATGATCAGCAATAAACCGAACAGGGCCACTTTAAGCTTATCCGGACGGACCAATGAAAACTTCATATTAGATGACCAAGGTTAAAATAATCTCCCGATGCGAAAGCATGATAGGCTGCCAATAAGACACAGAAGGTGCATTCTGTCAATGGGTTTATGCCTTTAGAATATACAGGAGAGCCTGCCCCGCGTTATGCCGGGATGCGAAAAATGGGCTTGTCAAGCGTGGGGAAAATTGTTAAAAAACGAAACAGGCAATAAAGTCGGTTGAAAGGATCAATCATGGGTGAAGGCATTTCTGATTATACAAAATTCTGTATCGATCTTCGTCGGCACATGTGGATGGCCGGGGTAGAGATGGAATTGCGTCGGCTGATCTGGCAAATCGCAGTCACCGGAAAATATATCTCCGCGAAGATCCATGAATCGAACCGGAAACTGGCCGGTTTCAAGAATATCTATGGCGAGGAGCAATTGTCCCTGGATCGCAGTGCCGATACTATTCTGAAAAATCAACTGCAGTTTTCCGGCTTTGTTCGTGAGTATGCCTCGGAGGAACAGGATGCAGTGATTCATATTGGAGAAGGGTCGGAGAAATATTTTGTCACGGCCGATCCGCTGGACGGCTCATCCCTGGTGGATTCCAATCTGTCGATCGGAACCATTATCGGCATTCATAACGGATCCATGATGGGCGATGGGCGAAATACCATAGTGGCGGCTCTTTACATCACCTATGGCCCTCTGATTACGATGGTCTATTCGGCAGGGAAGGGCACCCACGAATTTGTCCTGAACCGGGAAGGCGAATATGTCCTCTCCCAGGAAAATATCAGACTGAAGAAAAGGGGTGATATTTATTGTCTGGGTGGCCTGCGGAAGGACTGGACTCAGGCGCATCTCCAATTTGTGGAATATCTTGAGGCGGAAGGCTATAAGCTCCGCTACAGCGGCGGATTCGTGCCGGATATCAACCAGCTTTTGATTAAGAACGGCGGGGTTTTTACCTATCCCGCTCTGAAGAAAAACCCCAACGGGAAACTCCGCCTCCTGTTCGAATTGCAACCCATGGCCTTCCTGATGGAACAGGCGGGCGGTTCAGCAACAGATGGGAAAAAGAACATTCTGGACATTCCTGTCGACGATATCGGACAGCGCAGTCCCATCTATATCGGCAGCCGTTTTGAGGTGGAAAAAGCCAGAGCATTTTTGGAGAAAGCTTAAGGTTTTGAGAGGGGAATGCGATGATATTTGAGACGATGGATCAGTTGCGGAGGGGGTGGGAAGGCATCCTGGACATCAGCCAGAACGACGTCAGGGTGTTGGATGAAAGTCGCCTTCAGAAATCGCTCATCGATGACCTGATTTTTACGGCTGTGTTCAGTCCACAACAGGAGCTCAGGGAAGCCGCCTGCTGGCTGATCCGTCGGGCCGGCGCCGCGATCGGCATCTTGTCCGCGTCGATCCAGGCGCTTTATGAAGCCATGGGCCGCAAGGAATTGAAGGGGTTTACCGTGCCGGCCATCAATATCCGCGCCTTCACCTATCATTTCTCCCAGGCCATCCTGCGGGCCGCCATGAAGGGCAAGGTCGGCCCCGTTCTTTTTGAGATTGCCCGTTCCGAAATCGATTACACGCAACAGCGTCCTGCAGAATATACTGCTGCGGTGACGGCGGCCGCCATCAAGACGGGATACCGGGGGCCGCTTTTTATTCAGGGCGACCACTTCCAGGTGAATGCCAAAAAGTACACCGTCGATCCGGCCAAAGAGGTGAAGGCCGTCAAGGATCTGATCTGGGAAGCCATCGATGCCGGCTTCTATAATATCGATGTGGATACCTCGACGCTGGTGGACCTGAGCAAGCCCACCGTAAAAGAACAACAACATCTTAATTACAGTCTGGCGGCCGAACTGACCACCATGATCCGGGATCTGGAGCCGGCCGGTGTGACCGTTTCCGTGGGCGGTGAAATCGGCGAAGTGGGCGGAAAGAACAGCACCGTGGAGGAACTGCGCGCCTTCATGGACGGCTATCTGGAAGATCTGAGAAAGAGCGGCGAGTCTGTCAAGGGCATCAGTAAGATGAGTGTGCAGACGGGGACCACCCACGGCGGCGTGCCCATGGCGGACGGAACGGTGGCCAAGGTCAAACTGGATTTCGAGACCCTGGAGAAACTATCCGAGGCAGCGAGGGTCGACTACGGCTTGTCCGGTGCGGTCCAGCACGGAGCCTCGACGCTGCCGAACGAGGCCTTTGACCGGTTCCCGGCCATCGGGACGGCTGAGATCCATCTGGCCACAGGCTTCCAGAACATCATCTATGACAGTCCGAATTTGCCGGAGGTGCTCCGGAAACAGATCTATGATTATCTGAAGATCAACATGGCGACTGAACGGAAAGAGAAGGACACTGAGGAACAGTTCCTCTACAAGACCCGCAAGAAAGGATTCGGGCCTTTTAAGAAGGAGCTTTGGCACTTGCCGGTAGAAACGCTAACGGCTATCGGGCAGGAACTGGAAAACCAGTTTTCCTTTCTCTTTACAAAGCTGAATGTCAACAATACCGACGATATCGTCAGGAAATATGTCAAGCCCGTGGATGTCCCCCTGAAAAAACCAACGGTTTTGTAAGGCAAAACAGTTTTTACCGGACCTTTGCCCCGGTTTTGGGGTCGCGGTCGCAGGACAGTAGCGTCAGGCCCGCTTCCGTGTCGGTGGCGAGCAGCATGCCGTGGGATTCGACGCCCATGAGCTTCGTGGGCTTCAGGTTGACGACGACGATGATATTCTTGCCGATGATATCTTCCGGTTTGTAATCTTTGCCCATGCCGGCGACAATGGTCCGTTCCTCACCCACATCGATCTTCAGCTTCAGAAGCTTGCTGGATTTCGGGACAGCCTCCGCCGCCAGGACTTTGGCGACCCGCAGGTCGATTTTCTCGAAGTCCTCATAGCTGATTTCCGCCTTCACGGGGGACATTTCCGGTTTTATTGCTTCCATCTTCTCTTCCTTTTTAAATTCCACCCGGGGGAACAGGGACTCGCCCCGCTTCAGAGTGCAGGTCGGCGGCAGGCCGCCCCACCGGCGGATACTGTCAAAGGTCTGCCCGATTGTATCGGCAATCCCGATCTGGTCCATGATCTTTTTCGCCGACCCCGGCATGAAGGGGGTGATGAGAACGGCGATCACCCGCAGGGCTTCCAGCAGGTTGTAAATAATGGTCTCCAGTCGGGCCTTGTTGGCCGAATCCTTGGCCAGTGTCCAGGGCTCCCGCTCCACAATATACTTGTTCGTGGTGTTGATGAATTCCCAGATGGACATGAGGGCCTTGTGGAGGGCTAGTTCATTGAAACAGTTCTCTACTTCCGTAAGGACCCGGCTCGCCGTTTCCATCAGGATCCGGTCTTCGTCGGCGGGGGCCATTGGTGTCGGCGCTTTTCCGTCACCGTATTTGATGGCCATCGTCAGGGTGCGGCTCACCAGGTTGCCCAGGTCATTGGCCAGGTCGGCATTGATCCGTTGTACGAAATTTTCTTCGCTGAAGCTGGAATCCAGCCCGAACACCATATCCCGCAGGAGGAAATAGCGGAAGGGATCAAGGCCGTATTTATCCTTCAGCTCCAGGGGCTTGACGACATTGCCCAGGCTTTTGGACATCTTGCTCTGATCGACATTCCAGTAGCCGTGGACGTTCAGGTGCCGGTAAGGCTCGATCCCGGCGGCCTTCAGCATGGTGGGCCAGTAAATGCCGTGGGGTTTCAGAATATCTTTGGCGATGAGGTGCTGGGCCACCGGCCAGAAGGTATGGAAGTTTGTTTTATCCGGATAGCCCGGGGCGGTAATATAGTTGATGAGGGCGTCAAACCAGACGTAGGTGACGTAGTTGTCATCAAAAGGCAGCGTGATCCCCCAGGTCAGACGCGTCTTGGGGCGGGAGATACAGAGATCCTCCAGGGGATCCCGCAGGAAGGCCAGCACTTCATTCTTATAACGTTCCGGGCGGATAAAAGCAGGATGATCCTGGATGTAATGGATGAGCCAGTCCTGATATTTGCTCATCCGGAAGAAGTAGTTACTTTCCTTACGGAATTCCGGCTTGGTCTGATGATCCGGGCAACAGTCGTCCACGAGCTCCTTTTCCATATAAAACCGCTCGCAGCCGACACAATAGTGGCCTTCGTAGTGGCCGAAATAGATGTCCCCGGTGTCATAGACCTTTTGCAGAATCAGGCGGACGGTATCCACATGATTCTGGTCAGTCGTCCGGATAAAATAGTCGTTGGTAACCGCGAGCTCCGGCCAGAGGGCCCGGAACTGAGCGCTGATCTGATCAGCGTAGGCCTTGGGAGAGATGTTGGCCTTCTGAGCGGCCTCCGCAATTTTATCGCCATGTTCGTCCGTGCCGGTCAGGAAAAAAGTCTGATAGCCGGACAGACGGTAGTACCGGGACAGCACGTCAGCCACGATGGTCGTATAGGCATGGCCGATGTGAGGAGAAGCATTGACGTAATAAATCGGTGTGGTGATAAAATAGGCTTTCTCCATCAAAGAGTCCTTTCCGTCGGGAATTCGATTTTCGGCAATCCGCTTTAAAAGTCCGGGATGCGAGGGGTGGATCACTACAGGTCGCTGGTGTGAATGATAATTTCCTTGCCGCTTTCCAATTCCACGGCGATCTCGCCCTGCAGGACATTCTGCCGGATGACCTTGCCGCGCCCCTCAGGACAATCAATCATTTTACCGCATTTGGGCATGTTCTTTTTCATGTCTACATAGCCGTCATATTCAAAAGCCAGACAACACATGAGTCTTCCGCAAAGACCGGAAATCTTCTCAGGATTGAGAGACATACTCTGCTCTTTGGCCATTTTTACGGAAACGCGGTCAAGATTATGCAGAAGACTGGCACAGCAGACTTCCCGGCCGCAGATCGCCAAACCCTTCGTGATCCGGGCTTCCTGCCGGGCGCCAATCTGCCTCAGCTCGATTCTTGTCTTGAATTTTTGCACGAGGTCTTTTACCAAATCCCTGAAATCTACCCGGTTTTCAGCCGTGAAATAGAAGATCACCTTGCTTTTATCGAAAAGGCATTCCACCTCGGTCAGCTTCATGTGAAGGTTTCTTTCCGTGATTCTGTCCAGGCAATGCTGGCGTGCATCCTGCTCCAGGCGTTCGTTGTCCTCTCTGATTTTGAGGTCTTCCTCGGTGGCTTTACGAGTAATATTTTTAAGATTGACAGGCAGTTTAGACGCCGGAATGAGCTGAACCTCTGTCACCACGGTTCCCATGGCCACGCCGTTTTCCGTATCAACAATCACCTGATCATTTTTTTTCAGGGGCAGATCGGCGGCATGGAAGCTGTAGATTTTTCCCTCTTTTTTAAACTTGACTCCGACGATATGTTTCAAAAGATCGCTCTCCCCGCGTTTTCATTCAGGGCGAGTTTAAACATCATCGCCTCTAAAGTCAATGATTTATTGGCATTCTGATCGATGGCCCGGCAGGCGCGATCCACGGCGATGATATTGCGCAACAGGTCGGTCCCGGACAACTTATCTGCAAACGATCGAATCATCGGGAGGCGATCCTGATTGAACAGCGGGTCAATGGTGGTCGTTTCTTTATAAACAAGGGCATCTCGGAAGCAGATTCTCATGATATCCAGCCTTTCCAGGATGATTTTCCTGTCCTGTCCAAAGTCGTTGACAAAGGATAAAAGCTGGAGAGGATTCTTCATCCGCTCATCCGACAGCCGATCCATCATCTGATTGCGAAGAGACAGATAATCTTCGTCGATCATCTCCAGCGCTCTGCCAATACTGCCACCCGATGAGGATGCAAGTATTCGGGCCGGTTCAGGGGCGATGGAGAGGCATTCCTGCAGATACTGAAAAACAGTTTCCCGGTTGAGAGGGTTGAAACGGAGTTGCTGACAACGCGAAAGGATGGTCATGGGAAGCTGATAAGGCCGCGAGGAAATCAGGATTAAAAAGTTGTTCCGTGTCGGTTCCTCGAGGGTCTTCAGGAGGGCATTGGCGGCGATGCTGTTCATTTTATCCGCATCTACCAGAATAATAACCCGTTTGCCTCCTTCAAAAGGCCGGAATTTCATCTGGTCCTGGAGGTCCCGGATTTCCTGTATTCTGATAAATTGTCCTTCCGGCTCGATTCTGATGACATCCGGATGGTTCCGATGATCGATTTTTAAGCAGGATGGACAGGTATCACAGGCGTCGAAGCGACCTTTTTGACAGTTCATCGCCTTGGCAACAACCAGTGCAGTGGTTTTCTTGCCGACGCCTTTCATTCCGCAAAAGAGGTAGGCATGGGGCATCCGGTTTCTCGCCATGGCGCTTTGCAGAATACTGACCTGCTTTTCGTGACCCCAGATGTTCTGGAAAGGCATAGAGGTTACCGCCTGATGAATGGGGCAAGGTACCGGCAAACCTCACGATGAATCGTTGCGATGTCCTGAGAGGCATCGATGACCCTGAATCGTTCCGGCTCTTCCTTGACCAATGATAAATAACCCTCCCGGACCTGCCGGTGAAAGGCCAGTTCTTCGTTCTCGAAACGGTCTTCTCTCGGTGAATTTCTAACCCGGGCAATCCTGTCTCTGGCTCTGCTCAAACCTATTTTGACCGGTAAATCGAAAAGAAGGGTCAGGTCGGGTTTCAGCGACGGGGAAGAAAAATCATTCAGGGTTTTGATAAAATCGATATTGAGGGCTCTGCCGAAACCCTGGTAAGCCAGGGTAGCATCGGAAAAACGGTCACATAAAACCAGCTTTCCGGCCTGCAGGGCGGGCAGGATCACTTCCTGGACATGTTGGGCCCGGGCTGCTGAAAAAAGGAGCAGTTCTGCTCTCGCACCGATCAGATAGGGCTCCTGATTGAGAAGAATTTCTCTGATTTTTTTCCCCAGGGGCGACCCGCCGGGTTCTTCGGTGATGATATGGGGGATTTTCTGATTGCCCAGATATTCACCCGCCATTCGAATCTGGGTTGTTTTTCCACAACCTTCAATCCCTTCAAAGGTAATCAATGCTTTCATTTAAAATCCAACTAATGTTATTAAAGATAAAACAGATAAGGACGATCGAAAGCAACCTGGCGGGTAAAAACAGGACTATTTGTCTTCTCCGGGAATAATCGCCTCTACGGGGCACTGATCTGCACAGGCGCCACAGTCGTTACACAGTTTGGGATCAATGACGTACTTTTCATCGCCCTCGCTGATTGCTTCCACAGGACATTCATCTTCACAGGAACCGCAAGCAATGCACTCATCTGTAATTATATAAGCCATCTTCTTTTATCTCCTCATCCTTTCAAGTTTTTCCGCCGGGCCACAACGGTCCAGTTTATTTAGGGTACAGCAACAACTTCCTTAACCTCAGGCACTTCCTTTTTCAGATATTTCTCAATTCCCATCTTCAGTGTCATCTGCGACATGGGACAGCCACGGCAGGCCCCCAGCAGCTTAACCTTGACAATGCCGTCATCCGTGACGTCAACCAACTCAACATCTCCCCCATCCGCCTGAAGGTTGGGTCTGATCTGATTGATTGCCTTTTGTATGTTTTCTTTCATTTCGTCATCTCCATTCATGTTTTCCATGCAGGCCTATGCCTTAATGCGGCATTTCGTCGATCATCATGGCGGCCAGTTTTTTTGCAACCTTGGAAAGTTCCGGTTTAATGACCCAGTAATCTTCTATGATATGATGACTCGCCTTCCAGAGGATCTTGCCGGTATTCACATCAACCATATTGATTTCCATCCCCACCTTGGCGATCTTATCCTTGTTTTCCATGGTATAGTTCCAATAGTCGACGTTGACAACCAAAAAGGCATCTATTTTTGCCATCTCGCCAATCTTTTTGCTGATCTCGGGATCGGAAAAGTTAACGGTCTTGAGCTTGGCCTTATAATCGATGACCAGATTTCTAAAATCTGTATTGGATTGTAATTGCCGGTTGAGGGCATCGGCGGCGACCACGTCGTCAAACCATTTCCTCTTGACCAGTTCGTTGGCAATGATCTGGTCGATAACCCCTCTCGCCTCTTCATAGATTCCCACATCTGCCGGCAGAACCCCGATCTTTTTCGGATGAAAATCCTTGGCCTCTGGGGTGGCCTGCGAATAACGAAGACCACCGCAGCCATAAAGCGTCAAGATCAGCAGGGCTGTCAGATAGCTCAACCAGACATTTCTCTTCATGATCCTACCTCCTTTGCAGAATTGTTCCTCAAACAATCCATCGGATCACCATGAGCCATACCATCGCGCTGAACCCGGCGATTACATAGTTCGTTTCCAGAAGACCTTCCAAAACTACGGCCGAAAACGCAGCCCTTCTATCACAAAGTTTGAAACAAATCCATATATAAAATGTGCAAATTAAAAGGATTAGATTTAATGATGAGGACCAGCCTGCAAAAAAGGTCAGAATAAGCAGGATAAAAAGGATTCCTGTGATTCCCTTCAAAAGGATTTGGGTTTTCCCCCTGCCGATCAGGACCGGGATCGTCTCTCTGCCGATGAGCCGGTCGCTTTGAATATCCAGTATGTCCGACAGGGCCGAGCGGATAAAGACGATGGCAAAGGTGAAGAGGAATGCCACGATCATTCCCGGAGTGAATGACAAGCTGACCTCTATTTGGGGAAGCAAGGCGGCGACGGCTGCCCAGGCGAGTGCCATGGAGACGTTTTTCGAACCCGGCAGGTCTTTCAGACTTCTGAAACGCCATCCCTCCGGCAGAATGTTCAGATTGTAAAGGACGCCCAGAAAAGAAATCAGGGAAAGCATGATAAAGGGTGCCGGACCGGTGATGAAGGCGCTCGTTAAAGACAGGGCCAGCGCCAGCATGGCCGAGATGAAAAAGGAATTCTGATGTTTGAGATAGGATTCTTCCCGGAAAGATCCAAGGATAGACGTTTTTTTTCGATTGATGAAACGATTAAGGGTATGCATGGCATAAACATAAAGGGACGTCGTGAACATGTTCAAAATATGCACCGGCAACCCCTGGAGGAGCATACTGACGAGGGACAGGCACCCGGCACCAAAGGCCGAATAGATATCTGTTCTGATGGTCCAGACCCAGGCTTTGAACAGGCCCATTGCGGGTTTTTGTTTCTCACTCTGCCGGGCCGTTATGTCATCCACCACCCGGTCAATGATCCAGTTGGGAGTGGATGCGCCGGCTGAGACGCCGATCCGGCTATACCGGTCAATCGCCATTTCTTTAAGTTCGTCGGCCGTTTCAATGTGGAAGGTTGACGTCCCCGAAAGTTCGGACAGCCGGGCCAGTTGCATCGTATTCGCGCTGTTCCTGCCACCGACGACCACGATAGCATCTGTTTCCGTTGCCATCTTTTTGATCTCGGTCTGTCTTTTTTCCGTTGAATCACAGATGGTGTCAAAGACGACGGCGTCGGGGAAGCGCATCTGGATGGCAGCAATAATCGTTTTAAACATATCTATATTTTGTGTGGTCTGCGCGACAACGCAGATCTTTTCCAGGTCTGGCAGATGTTTCACATCCTCCAGACTTTTGATGGCGATACCCCTACCGTAGGCATACCCGAGCAGGCCGTTGACTTCCGGATGCTTTTCATCACCGATGATTAGGATGGTGTATTCCCGGGAGGCATGTTTCTTGATAATGGCCTGAACATGTCCCACTCTCGGGCAGGTGGCATCAATGATTTTCAAGCCCTTTTCCTTGATTGCCGTTCTTTCCTGGGGAGATATGCCGTGGGCGCGAATCACAAGCGTAGCGCCGGCTTCACAAGAAAAAATCTCATCAAGACCGCGGATGGGAGTAATGCCACGTTTCCTAAGCAATTCGATGGTTTGCGGGTTATGGATCAGGGGACCATAGGTATAGATGGACTCTTTCCCCTTGCGCTGGGCCATATCAAGAACCAGATCCACGGCCCTTTTCACACCCATGCAGAATCCTGCCGTTCTGGCCAAAATAACGCTCATAATGGTGACTTTGCCTTATCCTTCCTTCCGGCTGGATTTGCCTGCATAGATGAAAAATTCCTTGTTTCCTGCCGGTCCCTGGAGGGGTGATTCGCAAATGCCCAGCACGTTGAGCTCCAGGCTCTGGAAAAATGTTTTCATCTCATCGAGAACCTTTGTATGCAAAGCGGGGTTTTTGACGACCCCCCGTTTTTCCACATCTTCACGTCCGACCTCAAACTGCGGTTTAATCAGCGCCAGAATGGCCGCGTCTGAGCTAATCAGCGGAATCACGGCAGGGACAACCAATTTAAGGGAAATAAAAGAGGCATCGATCGTGGCAAAATCAATAATGTCTTGAAGACCCTGACCGTCGAAATAGCGGATATTCGTTCTTTCCATGCTGATCACCCGATCATCCTGCCGGAGACGCCATGCCAGCTGACCGTAGCCCACATCCACGGCATAGACCTTGGCTGCCCCTTCCTGAAGGAGACAGTCTGTGAAGCCGCCGGTCGAAGCGCCCACATCGATGCAGATGAGATCTTTAACCGGGATGGCGAAACGATCAAGGGCGCCCTTGAGTTTCAACCCTCCCCTGCTGACGTAAGGATGATCTGCACCCTTGAGCCGGACGGCAGCATCCTGTGCGATGAGAGCACCCGCCTTATCCACCCGGTTCTCTTCAACCAAGACAATCCCGGACAGGATCATGGCTCTGGCCCGCTCACGTGTGGGCGCGATCCCCCGGTCGACGAGAAGGTTATCCAACCTGATTTTCGGATGAAGGGTCATTCGTAGGATCATCCCGTTGGTGAAAGAACACGTGATGCCGCATTCCTTAGAAAGGGTCCACAATCATTTGCCGCACGGCCCTGATGATTCCCTCTTCGTCGATGCCATACATGTTTCTCAATTCCGCCTGCGTGGCATGGGTAGCGAACTCATCAGCAATGCCCAGACGTTTGACATTGACATGATGAACCCCCTGTTGCTCAAACAGTTCCAGAACAGCGCTCCCGAATCCTCCCATCAGCACATTTTCTTCCACGGTAATGATCCGTTTCAAAGAAAGTGCTGTTTGACACAGGAGTTCCTGATCCAGGGGTTTGATGTAGCGGGCATTGATGACTCGGATGCTGATGCCCTCTTGGCGGAGTTTTGCGGCTGCCGCAATGGCGGGATAAACCGTCGAACCGATCGCCACAATGGCCAGATCAGATCCTTCACAGACCACTTCCCCTTTGCCAATCGCCAGGTTTACGGATGTCTCATCCATAACCACGCCGGCCCCCTGGCCCCGCGGGTACCGGATGGATACAGGTAAACCGCATTCCACCGCTGTTTTCAGCATATGCTGAAGCTCGTTTTCGTCTTTCGGAGCCATGGCAATAATGTTCGGAACAGACCGGATATAGGCGTAATCGAACAGTCCATGATGCGTCGGGCCGTCATCCCCCACAAACCCCCCCCGGTCGAGGGCCAGAACGACCGGCAGTTTCTGAAGACAGACGTCATGAAGGACCTGGTCATAGGCCCGTTGCATAAAAGTGGAATAGATGGCCACCACAGGGATGAATCCTTCGGTGGCCAGGCCGGCGGCAAAGGTTACACCATGCTGTTCAGCGATCCCCACATCATAAAACCTGTCAGGGAATTCCTTTGCAAACTGATCGAGGCCCGTTCCGTCGCACATCGCGGCGGTGATAGCGACAATTTTCGGATTGGCACGGGCGAGATGAACCATGGTCCGGCCAAAGGTCTGGGTGTAAGAGGGAATGGCTTTTTCTTTCATGGCCGCTTCACCGGTTTCAATGCGGAAGGGGGCAATTCCGTGAAACCGGGAGGGGTCCTTCTCGGCAAAGGGGTAGCCTCTCCCTTTTTTAGTAATGATATGGACCAGGACAGGCCCCTGCATTTCTCTGATATTCTCGAGATTTTTGATGAGATGATCCAGCCGGTGGCCCTCGAGGGGTCCCACATAGTTGAATCCGAGTTCTTCAAACAGGGCTCCGGGAACAATCAGGGCCTTCAGGGATTCCTCAAGCTGACGTGTAAACCTCACCATCTGATCGCCGATCGACGGGATGGTTTTCAGGAAATTTTTGAACTCCGCCTTTAATTTTGTCATGGTCTGGCCGGTCATGACACGGTTCAGGTAGGAAGACATGGCTCCCACATTCGGGGATATGGACATCTCGTTATCATTCAGAATGATAATGAGGTTTTTCTTGCGGTCTCCCGCCCAGTTTAATCCTTCATAGGCCATACCGGCAGTCATGGAACCGTCACCGATGACCACAATGATCTTAAAGTCTTCTCCTTTCAGGCACCGTGCTTCGGCTATCCCTGTGGCCGCAGAGATGGAGGTGCTGCTGTGTCCCACATTGAAGACATCATACAAGCTTTCTTCCCGTTTCGGGAACCCGCTGATCCCTCCCTTCTGACGGAGCGTATGGAACCTGTCTTTCCGACCTGTGATGATCTTGTGGGTGTAGGCTTGATGACCAACATCCCAGATCAGTTTGTCGTAGGGGGTATTGAAAACCCGGTGAATGGCCAGCGTCAATTCCACGGTCCCCAGCGAGGGAGCCAGATGGCCACCACATTGGGATACCGTTTCAATAATTTTTCCCCGGATCTCTTCGGCCAGCCTGTTCAGCGCCGGCAGGTCAAGGCGCCGGATGTCCTCAGGGAAGTTAACCCGGGCGAGAATACTGTCTTTTATGGTTTCATCTTTCATCAAAAACAACCCCTATGCTCACGTTCGCGAAACCAACAGGAAAGGATCATGCGGTTTCAATCCTCACGTTGCTATGATTTTCTTTCCACAATATAATGGGCGATAGCCCGTAATGCATCGGCCCGGTCATCAAAACCCTGAATCGCGGACAGGGCCAGTCCGACCAGTTCCACAGTCTTTTCCCGGGAGCTCTCAAGACCCCATAGACCCGGAAAGGTCATTTTACCTCGTTCTGCATCGCTTCCTGTATCTTTACCCAGAATGGAACGGTTTCCTTCCACATTGAGGATATCATCGGCAATCTGGAAAGCCAGCCCGATATGGCGGCCATAATCGGACAGGGCCTGGATATCCTTCACGCGAGCGCCGGACAAGACAGCCCCTGCCCGGACAGAGGCCAGAATCAGGGCGCCTGTTTTATGGGTGTGAATATAATCAAGGGTCTCCTGATTCGCCTTCTTCTCCTCAGACTGGATATCGACGACTTGTCCCCCCACCATTCCCCAGAAACCGGCCGCTTCCGCAATGTCATGGATCACCTGTAAAAGCTTCTCTGCCGGAGTCTGGCCCATCCGATCTCTCGCGGACATCAGATGAAAGGCTTCGGTCAAAAGGGCATCCCCGGCAAGAATGGCTGCCGCTTCTCCAAATACCTTATGACTGGTCGGTCTTCCCCGCCTCAAATCATCATTATCCATTGCCGGCAGATCATCATGAATCAGCGAATAGGTATGGATCATTTCCAGGGCACAGGCCACGGGTAGAAGCGGTTGGATTTCGCCTCCCACCGCTTCCGCGGCGGCAAGGCACAGAATAGGTCGCAGCCTTTTTCCACCTGCAAAGAGACTGTAACGGACCGCCTGAAAAATCAGCGGCGGGTAATTGTCCGCCTGGGGAAGGTGGTGGTCTAAAGCCTGATCAATCATCTCTTTTCGGGCGGCCAGGTAATCTGACAGCACGAAACCCTTCTCAGCACTCACGATCCTCTCCTGGAAGGGGTTTTGTTACCAGGTCTTCTCCCTGCTTGAGCAGGATCTCTACACGTCGTTCCGCCTCATCAAGTTTTCTGGCACACAACCGGGCTAACCGGGTTCCCTCTTCGAAGGCCTTGAGCGATTCCTCGAGGGTCATCTCTCCTGCTTCCATTTTCCTGACGAGATCTTCCAGCCTGTCTAATGCCTCTTCAAATTTTTCCTTGGCCATTTTACTCCTCATAAATCTTGGTGACCCTCGTTTCAAAACTTCCCGACAATACCTTGACATGGACGTCACATCCCAGGGAAATGTCGTCGGCCCGTCTGATGATTTCCCCGTCGGAAAGACGTCGAACGATGCTGTAACCCCTTTTCAGGACTGCCAACGGACTCAGGCTATTCAGCATGGCTGTCAGGGAATATAACCGATTATTAAAGCGTTCTATGGTGTTACCCGTTTCGGCTATCATATTTTTCCGCAGATGATCAAGGGCAAATTGATGATCGCGGATGTGAATCAGAGGACATACCTGATGGAGGCGTGATTCCAGCCGGATCAGATCATGTTTTCTTCCTTGTGTTTTATGATGAAAGATCTGTTGAAGTTTTTCCAACCTGTCGTCGGCGAAAAGGCGAAAGTCTGCAAGTCTTCTTTTGGGATCTTTCAGACGTTCTCTCAAAAGGTTCAGTCTTTCCTTGAAACGGTTCATCATTCTTCTGTACAGATGGAACATCCTGTGATGAAGATTTTCCAGGGACGCGATGAGATCCTGCTTCATCGGGACAACCAGTTCCGCCGCCGCGGAAGGGGTTGGTGCCCGGAGATCGGAGACAAAATCGGCAATGGTGAAGTCCGTTTCATGGCCAACGGCTGAAATAACAGGAATACGTGAGCGGAAAATGGCACGGGCCACCCCTTCATCATTGAAGGGAGCCAGGTCTTCCAGAGATCCCCCGCCCCGAGCCAGAATCATCACATCGATGTCTCCGATGGCATTCATTTGATCAATCGCCTGGATGATTTCTGCAGGCGCTTCACTGCCCTGGACCCGCACCGGGGCCACCAGGATGTCCACCGAAGGAAAACGGCGACGGGTGATCGTCAGAATATCCCGGATGACGGCGCCGGTTGCGGACGTGATGATGCCAATTCTTTCAGGGAGAAAGGGAATCTGTTTTTTATGGACGGCATCAAAGAGGCCTTCCTTTTCCAATCGGTTTTTCAGTTGCTCAAAAGCCATCTGCAGGGCGCCGATGCCTTTCGGCTCCACCGTGTCCACAATCAGCTGGTATTCTCCTCGGGGCTGGTAAACACTCACCCTGGCCCGGCAGATCATGCTCATGCCTTCCTCAAGATCAAAAACAGGCCTGTGATTCTGAAATGGCGTTTTGGGTGCAAAGGGAGAACGGAAGATGACGGCCCGGATCTGACTTTTTTCATCCTTGAGAGTGAAGTAGACATGGCCGGAAGCAGGTCTGCGCAGATTTGAAACTTCCCCCTCCACCCAGAGGAGGGCAAAACCTGCTTCCAAAAGGTCTTTAATCTGGTCGTTCAGTGCTGAAACGGTTAATATTTCTTTCATCATATCCTGTACACCTCTGTGGCACTACCAGAAAATATTGCGGATGACAAGAATGAATTGACCCGCCTCTGAAAACGCTCATCCGGTCATTGACTTTTCGCCGGCGATGATTTATAGAGAAAATCGTTAATAAAGAGCAGGTTGCCATTGGGGAGTTCATGAAAAAGAAAGATTACCTGAAGAATCCGATTCAGCATATTGACATAACATCTTTTGACGCAACAGCGATTACACGGGCCATGCGGGGGATGTCCTTTACCGCCCGGGATTTAGCCGTGGCTGCCGATATCTATAACCGGATGCTGACGGATGAAAAATGCGCGGTGATCCTGACGATTGCCGGCAGTACGAGCGCCGCAGGCTGCATGAAGATTTATGCGGACCTCATCAAATATAATATGGTTGATGTGGTGATTGCTACCGGCGCTGCCATTGTGGATATGGATTTCTTCGAGGCCCTTGGGTTCAAGCATTACCAGGGAAGTCCGCATGTGAATGATCAAACCCTGAGAAAGCTCTATATTGACCGGATTTACGATACCTTCATTGATGAAGAATCCCTGCAGATTTGTGACCGGACGATCAGCAAAATCGCTGATACGATGCCTCCACGGGCTTATTCTTCCCGGGAATTTATCCGGGAGATGGGCCGCTATCTGACCGTTCATGCGAAAAAGAAGGATTCCCTCGTCCAGGTTGCTTACGAAAACGACGTGCCGATTTTCTGTCCCGCCTTCTCTGACAGCAGTGCCGGATTTGGTTTGGTCCTCCATCAACATCGTTGTCCAGAAAAGCACCTTTCTATTGATTCCATAAAAGATTTCAGAGAGTTGACGCTGGTTAAGATCAAGGCGAAAACAACGGGATTGCTGATCATCGGTGGTGGAGTGCCGAAAAATTTTGCCCAGGATACGGTCATCTGTGCTGAGATTTTGGGGAAAAATGTACCCATGCACAAATATGCTGTCCAGATTACCGTTGCCGATGTCCGGGATGGAGCCTGCTCCAGTTCGACACTGAAGGAGGCCAGTTCCTGGGGGAAGGTCGATACCGTCTTCGAACAGATGGTTTTTGCCGAAGCCACCTCCGTGCTGCCGCTGCTTGCAAGTTATGCCTATCATCAGGGCAACTGGAAAAAGCGAAAGAAATGGCGGTTTGCCAAATTGTTTGAGCCGTAAAAAAAGGACAGGCAAATGGCCTGTCCTTTTTAGTAAGAGATGAGGACCAGTACATTCACCTTCGGAAACAGGCGCTTGATGTCTTCGAGATGCGGTATCAGAAAACAATCGATCCGGACAAGGATAGATGGGAGCTGTGTTCGCGAGTTTTAGCTCGGAGAGATATTGTGGAGAGACTCTCGGAGCCATGGTGAGATGTTATGTGGACCAGTTTTTGGGGAACTCCCACATTTACCAAGAATAGCAGTAATGCTCAGTTATGAAGTATTGACCAGAACCTTCTCTTTCTATCTATAATCGTATTTGACTTTAAGGGGATTTTTGCCTTGACACGGTGCATCATAAGTGTTACACCTGCCCAAAAGGAGAAAGAACCATGCCCACTAAAAATCCGAGAGTAAACATTGTTGTTGAGCCACCTCTGTATAGCGTCATGCATGACCTTGCAATTACCGAGGGCGTTTCCATGTCCACCCTTGCCCGTGACCTGATCCGGGAGGCAATTGACTTGCGGGAAGATGTTGCCCTTGCAGCTTTTGGCGATACACGCATGAAGACATTCGACAGAAAAATGGCACTTTCGCATGAAGATGTGTGGGAATGATCCATGCCTTTTACATTGCACTATCATCCCGCCGTTCGCGTTGAGGATTTGCCCCTTATCGATCGACGAACAAAAGACAGAATCCGCAAGGCCGTAGAAGAACGGTTGCAGACCGCACCTCATGACTATGGGGAGCCTTTGCGAAAGTCCCTGAAAGGCTACTGGAAGCTCCGCGTGGGTGATTACCGGGTCGTGTTTAACGTGATCGGGTCCGAGGTATGGATTCTTGGCATCAGGCATCGGAAATCGGTTTATATGGATTTGACCGCGAGGATGTAAAGGCTTGAGTCGTTTCGCATTGCTATACGTACAAATTAGCTCGCCCGTTTTTGTTATTTTAATTTTGAACGCATTCCAGGAGTAAAATAAAGCTGCGGTCAAGATTGCTTACCTCGGCAAGTTTCTCTTGAGAGATTTGATTTGACTTCCTGAGTTTCCTGATTACTTCCCCAAATGCCTCTTCGATCGTCAAGTTCGCCTCCCATTGGAGTAAACTTAACAGTAGCGAGAGGCATAGACTGGGCGGAAGTCGCATTTTGATTTTCACTAATTAATGGCTTTTCAGCAAACGTTGAAAGTGCCATACTGGGTGAAAATTCCGTTTGAAAGACACCTGAAGGCGGGCGGAATCCGCATTTCGGATAATCCATTTTGCTTGCGTAAGCTGACACTTTCTGTTAGTTTCTGCAAACGAAATGGATGAAAAGGATGTTTCGATGCTCAAATCGATGACCGACTTCGTTGGATGAATGTCAAGAAAAAACCCGCTATTTCTAACGGGTTTTTTACTTCGCTGGACTATGTCGGATTATCTCTTGGTGGAGATGAGGGGGATCGAACCCCTGACCTCGGCATTGCGAACGCCGCGCTCTCCCAGTTGAGCTACATCCCCGGTTTTTGTGTGCCCTTCCGGCATGACCTAAAGTGTCTGTTAACAAGGGTGCGGAGCATATATGATCCGGTGGATTCCTGTCAAGTATTAGTTGAATCCACGGGAAGGATTTAAACGAAACCATCTACAAAGCTCAAGGAGACTCTAAATGGCCAAAATTGATGCTTTCTTTCAACTGATGCACGACCAGGGCGCATCCGATCTACACCTCGTGACCGGCCAGCAGCCGGCCCTCCGTATTAGAGGGGAGATTGAACGGATCAAGTACAATGTTCTGGAAAACGACGAACTGAAAGCGATGCTTTATGAGATTGCTCCGGAGCATAAGGTTAAACAGTTCGAAGAGGTCGGTGACGTGGATTTCGCCTATGAAATTCCTAATCTTGCCCGTTACCGGGCCAACTTTTTCATGCAGAAGTATGGTGTGGCCGCTGTTTTCAGGGAAGTCCCCACCAAGATCATGACCGCTCAGCAACTGGGACTCCCCCCCGTTGTGTCCAGGTTGGCCTCGCTGCCGAGGGGACTGGTCCTGGTTACAGGTCCCACGGGCAGCGGTAAATCCACAACATTGGCTGCGATCATTGATGAAGCCAACAGGACCCGGAAAGATCATATTATTACCATTGAAGATCCCATCGAGTTTGTCCATCAGAGCCAGGGTTGCATAGTGAATCACCGGGAGGTGGGTATCCATACCAAAACCTTTAGCGCGGCATTGCGCGGCGCACTGCGCGAAGATCCGGACATTATTCTCGTCGGTGAATTACGGGATCTGGAAACGATCCAAATGGCTATCGAGGCGGCTTCCACAGGGCACCTGGTCTTTGGAACGCTGCACACCACCAGCGCTGCCAAGACCGTGGACCGTATTATCGAGGTCTTTCCGGCCGCTGAACAGATGCAAATCCGCTCCACCCTTGCCGATGGTCTGCGGGCCGTCATTGCCCAAGTCCTTTTCAAACGCATAGACAAGAAGGCGCGAATCCCCGCCCTGGAAATTCTGATTGCCAATTCTGCAGTCCGGAATCTTATCCGGGAATCCAAGACCTACCAACTTCCCTCCATGATGCAGACAGGGAAAAAATACGGGATGCAACTGCTTGATGATGCGATTATGGATCTCATGAACAAGGGGTGGATCAGCCCTGATGATGCGTATAGCAAGGCAAACGACAAGACGAAGTTCAGGCCCTTCCTGAAAACACCACCAGCGGATTTTACGGAGGCATAACCGCCCAACCTTTTTAATTCTTTTCTTGGAGGACGTAATGAGAAAACAGGAGATCGATTATCTACTGGGCAAGATGCTTGATTCACACAAGGATGTGTCTGATTTAAATATTACAGTGGGTAAGCCTTTTCAGGTAGAGAGTTCCGGAGAGTTAATCGACGTCGAATTGGACCCACCCTTTAAGAAACTGACCCCTTTTCAGACGGAAATCTTTGCCTTGAATTTAATCAATGCGGATCACCGTCTCACCGAAACGATTATTTCCGAAGGTTCCTGCGACTCCTCTTATGAACTGCCGGGCAAGGCCCGTTTCAGGGTCAATACCTTTTCGCAGCGGGGAAACTATTCGATCGTCCTGAGGAAACTGCAGTCCAAGATTCCCACTCTTCAGGATTTGAATTTGCCCGAGGCTTTTAATCAAATGGCAGGGGAGAAAAACGGGATTATCCTGGTGACCGGTGCCACGGGAAGTGGTAAATCGACGTCGCTGGCGGCCCTCCTCAATGATATCAATGAAAAAAAGTCATTTCATATTGTGACCCTTGAAGACCCGGTGGAATTTTCCCATCCCCACAAGAAATCCACTTTCAACCAGAGGGAAATGGGTAGTGATTTTGATAATTTTGCCGGCGGCCTCCGGGCTGCCCTCCGCCAAGCCCCCAAGGTCATTCTCGTTGGTGAAATGCGTGACCGGGAAACGGTGGAAATCGGCATGTCCGCAGCCGAAACGGGCCATCTCGTTTTGACCACCCTGCATACCGTCGATGCGGGTCAGACGATCAACCGTATCCTGGGCATGTTTTCCACGGATGAGGAAAATCAGGTGCGCATTCGTCTGGCCGACACCGTCCGGTGGATTGTCTGCCAGAGGCTCCTTCCTAAAGAGGGGGGTGGCCGGGTGGCTGCCTTTGAAATTATGGGGACGAACCTGCGTGTGAAAGACACCATCCTGCATGGTGAATCGGAGGGTAAAACCTTCTACGAAATCATTCAGGCCGGGAAAGCCTTCGGTATGATTACCTTTGATGATTATATCGTTGAATTATATGAAGCGGGACAGATCAGTGAAGAAACCGCCAAGGCCTATGCTTCCAACAAGGGCATTGTCGGTCGCGCTATTGATACGGTCAAGAGCGCTAAAGGGCAAGCGACAACCACACTGGGCAGACTCGAAGTCGATAGCGGTTACGGAAAGCAGCAACAGCCCCCCCCCTGGAAAAAATAATACAAGGAGATCGTCATGGAAGAGGAAAAAAAAGTTTTAACCCAAGTCGATTCAGCCGATTATGATGCCGCAGACAAACCCTTTGATTTCGTTTTTGCCGAGGGTGAGACGGCCCTGGTTTGTGAATCCGATCCATTGTTCCGGGGAAAAATCAGTGCAGCCCTGAAAGCAGAGGGGTACCTGATTACAGAGGCGGAATCCATCAAGGATACCCTTAAAAGGATGCGGTTTCATACCTATGATGTGATTGTCGTCAATGAAAGCTTCGATTCGTCGACCCCCGGTGATAATGATGTGCTCCGATACTTGGAAAACCTGGCCATGGCGACACGCCGGCAGATTTTTGTGGCTCTGATCACGGACAGGTTCCGGACGATGGACAATATGGCCGCCTTTAATAGGAGCGTCAATATGATCATCAGCACGAAGAATATGGATGATGTGGCGACGATCCTCAAACGGGGAATTTCTGAAAATGCCGCTTTTTATCATGTTTTCAAAGAGACATTGAAAAAAGAGGGAAAGGCGTAATAAAGGATGGTGCAGAATGCCTGACGCCATGCGGAAGGCATCCTATCTGTTTTTCTTGATGCGTTCGGCCTGTTCAACCGTTTCTTCTGCCCGATCCGCCTGTCCCAAGGCCCGGTAGGATTCGGCAAGATAAAGATAATAAAAGGAGTTTTTTGGCTCCAGGGCAATGGCCTTTTTGAATGTCTCGATGGCTTCCAGATGGTGATCGGCCCTGGCGAGAGTATTGCCCAGCCGATTAAGGTACACACCGGTTGCGGATTCATTCAGTGCCATGGCTTTTTCATAGGTCGCCATGCCATCTGTTAATTTTCCCTGATCAATCAGAACATCTCCCAGGCTTAAATAAAGAAAGGGTTCATCGGCGTTTTCCGTCAGGCATTGGCGGAATGTCCTTTCTGCCCTCGCCGCCTGTCCTGCCTGCAGATAGGCATGGGCCAGCTTGCTGTAAAAGGCCAGGGCTTCGGAAGGATCAATTTCCGCTGCCCGCCGGTAAGCGGCTTCGGCCCGGTCGAAATCAGCTATCGCCACGAGGGCATGACCGAGACGGCAGAAAAAAGCCGATGCATCCGGTTCCCTATCCGTCATTTTTTCGTAAACGCCGACGGCATCGGCCGGTCTGCCCGCTTTCAGATAAGCCTCACCCAGGTCACCGAGGAGGGAGACATCTTCCGGATAGGCCGCGATGACACGTTCACAGATATGAACGAGACGGTCGAAATTTTCTCGTTCCTTAAAAATTCTGACCAGTTCATCAAAGGCAAACCCGGTAAAAATTTTCCTTTGCAGCTCTTTTTCAAAAACTTTCTCGAAACATTCCACGGCCAGATCGATTTTGCCGCTGTCGTGGTAGGCCCAGGCCAGTCCTACTAAAAAGGAATCTTCACCGGGATTCAACTCGATCAGCTTCCGGTAAAAGATCACCGCTTCTCCGTAGCGCCCCGCTTTCATGCATTCTTCAGCCATCGCCTGGTAGCGGTCTGTTTTTTCTTCGGTGGTCATGATTGAATTATTCCCGTCCTGATCCGTATAAAAATTCAGGCGGGGCTTACGAAGCTCCGCCTGAATGGACAAGATTCAAAAATCACTTTTTTGCCGCTCATGCTCCGTGTCAGCAACTACTGCAAGAGGTGCCGCAGCCGCCACCGGCAATCAGACTGGATGTTAGTTTGAAGCCGGAACCCGTCGCCGACTCAATAAAATCAACGTTGATCGGTTTAACCTCTTCTAATAAATTTTTATCAATTAGATAAGTGATTCCTCTATCCGTAAAGATCTCATCGTTCTCCTGTGACTCATCCAGAGCCATGCCGAGAGAGGGACCGCCTCACCCCGCCTGCATGAGAATTCTGATGGAATGCGGGTCCGTCCGATTATTCAGGAACGATTTGATCATTTCGCTTGCCTTTTCCGTTATGTCTAACATTTTTCCTCCTTCTGGGGTGATTCTTTAAATGGATACCACCCTCCAATTTCATTTAAATTATTCACTTCACGGCCGATTGTCAATGAGATTCGTATTTCTCCACAACCTTCCGATATTTTTCATGAATCATATTCCGGTCGAATTCATAGAATTTCTGAAGGATGCTATCCTGTTCTTCCTGCGAAAAATAATTCATGCAGGGGTAAAATAACTGTTTGTCTTCCTTTTCGATATGGGGGGGATAGAGGTTTGCCAGTTCCGTGAGACAGGCGATAATCTCTTTGCGGGCGGTCTCCTGCCCTTTCAGATATTGCTCATTGGCTTCCGACAGCCTGCGGACTGTTTTTCGCGCAAAAACATGCTCTTCCATCAGTTCATCGATGATCCTGGCATGTTCGGGTGTCAGTCGTTTTTTCGCCAGTTCCTTGAACAGAATATTTTCTTCCTTGCCATGATGGGTCCGGTCGGCATAGGTTCTGAAAAAATCAACCGCTGCGTCGATAAAACCGGTATTGACGTTTTTTTGCTCTGTGTTCTTTTCAATTTCCATCTTGAACAGGCGGGCCATCTTTTCAATCAGCCTGTGTTCCCACATCAGAGGTCCAATCGGTTTCATCGCAGGTTCTCCTTTTTCATGTCTTGTTGTGATTAGGTTAGTTTCTTCCCTTCCGTGGCAATGTCTTTCAATCCTTGCCGGTCGAGGATGGTGATGTGGCTCCCTTTCATGCGGATCAATCCCTGCCGGCTCATCCGGCTCATGATACGGGAGAGAGTCTCCGGGATCGTGCCCAGGAGAGAAGCCAGTTGTCCTTTTGAGATGTCGAGACTGATTTTGTTGTCAGCAAGGTCTTTTTCACAAAGATAAAGCAAATGAGCTGCAAGCCTTGCCGGAACTTCCTTGAGGGAAAGATCTTCTATCAAAGCGCTAAATTTCTGCAGTCGCCGCGACAAAACGGCCAGCATGTTCAGCGCCAGGGAAGAATCTTTTCTGATCAGCGCAACGAAAGCCTGCCGGGGGAAAAACAGGAGGGAGCTCTGTGCGTCCGCCTCGGCAAAGGCCGGAAATCCCTGCCCCGTAAAAACGGCTACCTCACCAAAGGACTCTCCCGGACCAAAGATGTGAAAGATCTGTTCCTTGCCTTCCGGTGAAATTTTGAAGACCTTGATGCGACCGGATTGTATGATGTAAAAACCGGTTCCTTCGTCTCCCTCGGCAAAAATCATCTGCCCTTTCTGGTAGGAGCGGGTCATGGCAATCCTGGCCAAGGTTTGGTGATGCTCACTGGGTAGGCCTTCAAATAGCGGTATGACCGCAAGCTGATCAGCAATTCCCATTTGACGGGCTCCTTTTACTGAAGTAAATTACAACTGTCCTTGACTTAAGTCAAAGCACATTTCGTTTCCCGTCGTTAAATTGTCCTCAAGGAGAGCCGTGCTTTCCAGCGATCGTCCGGAGATCGGACACAAAAAGCTTATTGAATAAACGAGGAACAGTTATGAAAATCAAAAGGAAGATCATCAAGATCGATGAAAAGAAATGTAACGGCTGTGGCCTTTGTGTTCCCTCCTGTGCAGAGGGAGCAATCCAAATTATTGATGGCAAAGCCAGGCTGGTTGCCGAGAAATACTGTGACGGGCTGGGTGCCTGTCTCGGGGAATGTCCCGAAGATGCGCTGACCGTTATTGAGTCGGAAGTCGAAGCCTTCGATGCGGAGGCCGCCGAAACGCATCTGAAGTCGCAAAAATCGCAGAAGTCCGTTTTGTTTCCCTCTGCACCCGCCATGCCCTGTGGCTGTCCGTCCACGCTGATACAGACCTTTGCATCACCGACGGTGTGTCAGCAAGCGAATGAGCCTGTATCACAGGCCGGCCCTGCGTCGGCTCTCTGCCACTGGCCTGTCCAGATCAGGCTGATCCCGCCGACCGCTCCCTTTCTGAACCATGCCGATTTGCTGGTTGCCGCCGATTGCACTCCCGTTGCCTACGCCCGTTTTCACCAGGATTTTCTGAAAGGGAAGGTTGTCCTCATGGGTTGCCCGAAATTTGATGATGTGCAGGCTTATGTTGATAAATTCGCAGAAATTTTCCATAACAACGACATTAAAAGCGTCACTGTACTGGTGATGGAAGTGCCCTGCTGCCAGGGACTTCCGGTTATCGTCCGAAAAGCCATGTCTCTGGCAGGCAAAGAAGTTCCCCTGGCAGTGACGGTTATTACCACCCGCGGTGACATCCGGAATGTCATGTAAGGGGTGGGGTGTGTCCGGTAAACCCCGCAAGAGGAAAATGTCCAAGCTATTGCAGAAGGATGTCAGTTCCTGGCGTCCTTTTTTTATAATCCAGCCCACAAGGCGACATGATAAGTGATCATCCCGCCAAAGAGGGAAACCGTCAACATGAGAATCAGCGAGGCGGTAAACCATTTCCAGTCTTCCATCTCGCGCTTCATGGCTGTTACCGTCGCGACACAGGGGACAAAGAGCATCAACACCACCAGGAAAGCCAGGGCGGAGGCCGGGCTCACCACCTTCGGCAGAACGGACACCAGTCCCTGTTCCCCGACGCCATAGAGGACAGCCAGCGTGGCAATGGCGTTTTCCTTGGCCATAATACTCGTCAACAGGGCCGTGATCATTTTCCAGTCCAGTCCGATCGGACGTCCGACCGGCTCAAAAAAACGTCCGATCTGGGCCAGAAGGCTGCTCTCCACGTTGCCGTCGGGCAAATAAGAGAGGATCCAGATCAGGACGGAAACAACCAGGATCACCGTTCCCGCCCGTTTCACAAAGGCAAGGGTCCTGCTCCAGACGGCCAGCCAGATCGTTCTCGGATCCGGCTTGTGATAGAGGGGGAGCTCCATGATGAAGGGCATCGGTTCCCCCTTCATGAAAAACCGGTTAATGAAAACGCCCACAGCTCCCAAGATCAGAATGTTGGCGGCGAGCAGTGACCAGGAAACGAGGATTGCCGCTTTCGCAAACATAGCCGCCGATACGAATGTCAGGACGGCCAGCCGGGCCGTGCAGGGAACAAATGGGGACAGGAGTACCGTCAGCAGTCTCTCCTTCCGGGATTCCACGATCCGCGCCCCGAGGACGGCAGGGACATTGCACCCGAAGCCGAGGCATAAGGGAATGAAACTCTTGCCGTGGAGCCCGATCAGATGCATGAAGCGGTCCATGACAAAGGCCGCCCTGGCCATGTATCCCACGTCTTCCAATACGGCCATGACACCGAAGAAGATCAGCAGGATGGGCAGGAAGGTCAGGATGGACCCCACCCCGCCGATGATGCCGTCAATCAGGAGCCCTCTGATCCATGCGGGGGCAAAACCGATTGATGGCTGCAGCCAATGGGCGAATTGACTGATCAGCCACTCAAGTCCTCTCTGCAGCGGAAAGCCGAATTGATAAGTGATCAGAAAAACGAGACCAAAAATTCCGAGAAGAATCGGAATGCCAAAAACAGGGCGGGTCAGGATATGATCGATGCGGTCGGTGGTCAGGACTTGGCCCCGCTTGAATCTGGAAACGGCCGCCCGGGTGATTTCTTCAATCCAGTCATAGCGCCCGTCCACCACGGCATGAAGCGAATCTTCGTGTTGAATCAGCAGCGTCCGGATCTCACGCCACACGGGGACGGGCAGGAGACCCTCCATCATTCCGGCATTTTCAGGGTCACCCTCCATCAGCTTGGTGGCGACCCAGGGAACGATGAATGGCGGCTTCACATAGGCCTGGATCAGCTCCATGATCCTGATAAAGACATCGCGGTGGTCCGCTGCGACATCGGGCCGGTGGGGAAAATAATCCACTTCTCCCCTGGCGAGGGCGATTATCTGAAGGACAAGATCCCGAATACCCACGTTTTTTGAGGCAACCATGGCAACGACCGGTATCCCCAGGGATTTCTGGAGGGCCTTCACGTCGATGCGGATTCCCTGGGCTTCCGCCACATCGATCATATTCACGGCGACGACGACAGGGGGGGTGAGCAGCAGCAGTTCCGAAAGGAGATAGAGGCTTCTTTCCGGTGCTGCGGCGTTGACCAGCAGGACGATGACATCGGGATGGGTTTCAATGATGAAATCTCTGGCGATGCGTTCTTCTTCCGAAAAAGCTGTCAAGCTATAAGTGCCGGGAAGATCAACGATCCGCATTTCCACATCGTCTGATACATGGGTGCCCTCTTTCTTTTCAACCGTCTTCCCCGGCCAGTTGCCGACATGCTGTGATAGACCGGTAAGAATGTTGAAAACTGTCGATTTGCCCACGTTAGGCTGACCGGCCAGGGCTACGGTCATTTTTCTCTTTTCCTGGGTAGGCGCGATTTCACCGGGGGCGGCAGCAACCCTGTAAACCATGATCTTCTCTGCCTCGCCGCTTCCCAAGGCGACGCGGGTGTCAGCAGCCTGTACGATAAAAAGGCCGCCGCTAATGCGCAGAACCTTGATGTTCGTGTTCGTTGCGATCCCCATGGCGGCCAGCCGGCTGGTCAGGGATTGCCCACCGGAAATCGTTTGAACCAAACCGGCCTCGTCCTCCTTTAGTGAGGCCAGAGAAACCAGTTCACCGGCCGGAGCCAGACATTCTTTTTCATAGTATGAAACAGACAAAAGACAACTCGCTTTTTCAAATGACGCTTATCCGCCGGCGATGCTTTCTTCCTGACCGGGCGGATGCAATATTTTCTATCCGCAAGGCATGCCATTCGTTCAAGGGGCACCTTAAATGAGGGGATGGATGAAGTCAAGACCCGTCATGTCTTCATTCATGCTCCCCGTTCTATAACCTTTCAAATCCAGAGCCGTGTAAGTGAAGCCAAGTTTTTTGAACTCATCATGCACTTTGTCCATCAGATCCTTTTCAAAAAACTTTACACGCTCTTCTGCTGAAACCTCTATTCTTGCCATATTTCCATGATGTCTTACTCTGACTTGTCGGAACCCGGCGTCAAATAAAAACTGCTCGGCCCGGTCCACGGCGAGCAGTTTTTCCCGCGTTATTTTTTGCCCATAGGGAAATCGCGACGACAGACATGCAAATGCCGGCTTATTCCAGGTCGGCAAATTCATTTCCTTTGATAAAATCCTGATATCCGCTTTCGTCATCCCTGCTTCTCTCAAAGGGCTGACAATTCCAAGCTCGCTGGCGGCCTTTGCCCCCGGCCTGAAATCATCAAGATCATCAAAATTGGAGCCGTCGGCAACATGCTTTAAATTTCTCTCGTTGGCAAGACCGACTATCTTTGAAAAAAGCTCATGCTTGCAGAGGTAGCACCGGTTCAAAGGATTTTCTGAAAATCCTTCTATTTCAAGCTCTTCTGATACTATAACTCGATGAGAGATCCGATGCCTCTCCACAAATTCGACGGCTTCGGCGAATTCCCTTTCGGGATAGGTGGATGAGCGTGCGGTGACAGCCAAAATATTTTCCCCGAGAACATCATAGGCAACCTTCAGAAGGAAGGTGCTGTCTGTGCCCCCGGAAAAAGCGATGGCCAGACTCTCCAAAGACTTCAAATGATTTTTTAATGTTTCAAGTTTGACACGAGCGTCCATCACGTCGACCTATGGCTGCCGCTGGAATATTTTTTCATTATAGGAATCCCATTTCTGAAGCTGAACGATGGTTTTTTTCTGTTCCAGCTTTATGTCACAATCTCTATGCCGTCGCCAATTTTAATTTCCCCGCCGATCAGCACCCTTGCAAAAATCCCCTCCCGGGGCATGACACAGTCTCCCACTGTTTTGAAAATATGACATCGGTCGTGGCAGATCTTGCCAATCTGGGTAACCTCAAGAAGAACCTGAAAGCCGGCCTTCAACTTTGTGCCGATGGGAAGTGATGGCAGGTCAATGCCTTCCGTGGTCAGGTTTTCCGCAAAATCTCCGTATTGGACGTGGAGACCCTTGGCCCGGATCTTTTCAATGCTCTCCCGGGCCAACAGGCTGACCTGCCGGATATCCGATCCGGCATGGGCATCATGCTGGATGCCGAAATCCTCGATGAGAAGTCCGCACCCGATGTCAGATTTTTTTTGTCCTCTTTGATCGGCGATGTTGACTGCTAAAATTTTCCCTTTGCAGTTCCGCATTTTCATGCTCCTGATCTGTTTAATCCTTTTTCCCGGATGGAAAGCGTTTTTTTATTGCCTGTTCTTTGAACTGTTTTTCACCGAAGACCAGATCCTGCTTTTTCAGAAACACCTCTGTGTCGGGCGGCACGGAATGGGTGATCCAGACGTTGCCGCCGATCACCGAGCGGGCGCCGATGACCGTTTCCCCTCCCAAGACCGTCGCATTGGCATAGATGATGACGTCATCTTCGATCGTCGGGTGGCGCTTCCTGTTGCGCAGACTTTCGCATTCTTCCCGGCTCAGCGACAGGGCCCCCAGCGTCACACCCTGATAGAGTCTCACATGGTTGCCGATCACCGTTGTTTCACCGATGACAACGCCGGTCCCATGATCGATGAAAAAGCTTTCTCCGATTTGGGCGCCCGGATGCATGTCAATTCCCGTATGGCTATGGGCGAATTCCGTCATGATCCGAGGGATCATGGGGACGCCCTGATGATGGAGCTGGTGTGCAATGCGGTAAATTGTTACCGCAAAAAGCCCCGGATAACTGAAGATGATTTCGTCAAATCCCCTGGCCGCCGGATCACCCTCATAGGCCGCCCGGATATCCATGGCGAGAAGACCGCGCAATTGCGGCATGTCGCGCAAGAAATCAACAGCCGCCTGTTGCCCGCGCTCTTCGCAATGCGTGCAGGGTTGGTTATTCCGGATGCAGTCGTGGCGGATCGCCAGCATGACCTGGTGGGAAAGCGCTTCAAAAAGAGCGGTCACCTCCTGACCGAAATAGTAGTTCATATTCACCTGATCGACCTGCGTCTGGACGAAGTAGCCGGGATAGAGAACACGGCGTGCCCGGTGCAGGATATCGATGATTGCCTCTCGAGAGGGGATCGGTTCAGGACCGATATGATCAAAGCAATCCTTCCGGGTGCATGTATATACCAGCTGATCGACAATCGCAGGAATCTCCTCACGAAAGCGCTGGATCGTGGTCAAATCAGCTTTACATTGTGTATTGCGAACATTGTCGTCCATGGGCAGGAAACTCCTTTTTAAGTGCTTGCACAGGCCTGTTCACCGGGATGCCAGTAGGGAGACATGCTGCGCAATCTTTCAATGATAGGGGGCAGTTTTTCAATCACAAAGTTGATTTCTGCCTCTGTATTATAGATGCTCAAACTGAAGCGGATGGAACCATGGGCCATCGTAAAGGGAACGCCCATGGCACGGAGCACATGGGAAGGCTGCAGGGAACCCGAGGTACAGGCCGAACCGGAGGAGGCACAGATGCCATATTCATCCATCAGCAACAGGATGCCCTCGCCTTCGACGAATTCAAAGCTGATGTTCGTGGTATTGGGAAGCCGGTTTAAACAGTCTCCGTTAACCTGGCTGCTGGGGATGCGGGCCAGGATTTGCTTTTCCAGTTTGTCCCTTAATTTCTTCACCGTTATGTTTTCCGTTGCCATGTGGCGCGCGGCCAATTCGCATGCTTTTCCCAGTCCGATGATGCTGGGCGTGTTTTCCGTGCCGCCCCGACGTTGCTTTTCCTGGTGTCCTCCGATCAGGAAGGGCGCGTATTTCGTGCCCTTACGTACATAAAGAACACCGATACCCTTGGGGGCATGCAGCTTATGACCGGACAGGGAAAGCATATCGATGACATTCGTCTTCATCTGGAGGGGAATCTTGCCGACCGCCTGAACCGCATCCGTGTGGAACAGGATCCCTCTTTCATGAGCCAGCTCAGCAGCCTTTTCCACGGGAAAAAGGACTCCCGTTTCATTATTGGCCCACATCAGGCTGACAACCGCCGTATCCGGGGATAGACTTTTTTCATACTGATCGAGATCCAGCAGACCGTCTTTATCGACCGGCAACTCCGTCACGCGATAGCCCTGCCGGGCCAGATCTGTACATAGCGCCTTAATGGCGGGATGTTCCACGCGGCTAATGACAAGATGACGCCGGTCGGGATGAACGGCCAGGGCGGATCGGATGGCCGCGTTGTCGCTTTCCGTTCCACAACTGGTGAAAATGATTTCTTCTGGTATGGCCCCGATAAGGGAGGCCACCTGTTTCCGGGCCTCATGGATTTCCTGTGCAACCTGACCTCCAAAGGAATGCATGCTGGATGGATTTCCATAAAGATCGCGAAAATAGGGAAGCATGGCCTCCAGAACTTCCGCTGCGACCTGCGTGGTTGCATTATTGTCCAGATAAACTGTTTTCATGGGACCACCTCCTCGATCACCAGTTCCGGCGAGACGAGATCCCGCAGTTTTGATTCCACAAAATGTTTCAGGGTGATATCCGATGCCTTGCAGGAGGCACAGGCGCCCCGTGTGGCGACGAGAACCCGGTTGCCGATGACATCGATAAGCTCAATGTCACCCCCGTCGTGCTTCAGAGAAGGCCTGATTTCCCGCTCTATGGTTTCCTCGATCATTCTGATTTTCTGAATATTGGAAAGTTTTGGTCTGACAGCCGGCTGGGTATCCGCCTGCACCCTCTCGATGATCTGCCGGATGGCCTCGTGACAGTTCCCGCAACCGCCGCCTGCTTTGGTGTAATTCGTCACTTCTTCAACGGTGGTGAGGTTGTTCTCCCGGACCGCCCGCTCGATGTCCCGGTCTGTAACGCCAAAACACTCACAAATGATCTGCGCCCCCGGATCCTTTGCCGGCGCCCCCCGATAATTGGCCACGGCCGCTTCCAGGGCTTCCTTCCCCATAACGGAGCAGTGCATTTTTTCCTGGGGAAGTCCGCCCAGAAAGGCCGCGATATCCTGGTTGGTTACTTTCATGGCCTCTTCCAGCGTCATGCCTTTGATCATCTCCGTCAGCGCCGAGGACGTGGCAATGGCGCTGGCACAGCCAAAGGTTTTGAACTTGGCCTCCTTGATCCGTTTGTTTTCATCCAACTTGAATGAAAGTTTAAGGGCGTCCCCGCAGGCAAGGGAACCCACTTCCGCCACGCCATCGGGATTTTCCACTTCTCCGATATTGCGGGGATTGAGAAAGTGATCTTTGACTTTATCGGTATATTCCCACATAAGCTTGCTCCTTTGATAATTTTAGATGACCTTTTGCCTTTTTTTCGAAAGTCGCGTTTGACCCTAATTAAACAAGTCGAAACCTGCTTGTCAAATAGATAGCTGCCGACGGGTAAAGATGGCAAATCGATCCCAGCCGTGACCTTATTCAACCTTTTTCACAACTCCGGCTCCGCCAGATTATGGGGGCTGTTGCCATCCATATGACAGAAGATAGCCTATTAAGCAAGTATAAAGAACTAAACAGGAATCGGGAGAGTGATGAGAATAACATCAACTCTCAGTTCCCCTGATTTGAAAGTATTCCGTTTGAAATGGGTTGGATGGATTTTGGGAAAAGGAATAGCATCCTGCCCGGTATTACTCTTAACGTCTCATGGATCCGGGAAATAATGATAACACATCAAGCGCGGAGCGACCGCGGCTTCAAGGTTTTCTATTTTCTTGCTGAATCTATGGGTAAAACGCATAAACCGGCGTATGGACATTCTCATGGTTAGATAAACCATGGAATCAACCGGGGGTTAACCCACACGACATTCATCCCAATTCTTTCTGGATAATCTCTCCGTTGCCGCCGCATATAGGGTGGCTTCACCTGTGGAGGTCTGTTTGGCGATCAGATAGGTGTTTGTCTTGTCCTGGCTATAGGTAGCGATTATCTCACCAATGGTTCGTTCCGCCTTTTCATCGATTTCTCCGATGGCTAAAGCCGTCGGCCCCCGGAAGTTTTCCGGCGTGAAAAGGACCTGTCCCGGTTTTGCCAGATGGAGGATCCGCTCGTTTTCCTCCTTTGTACGGCCCAGAATCACCTTCAGGTCGGGCCGCAGGCGGAGGTGGCGACCCATCGTAAGAAGCACCAGATCGGTGTGCGTATAATCGGGCTGATGGGCAAAGAGGTCGCGCAGACGGGCGGCGATTACCTTGTCGGTCAGGAGGCATCCCCCGGCGGGGCAGGGGTAGTCTTTGACGCCCAGATGCTCGGCCAGGGCGAACTGCGGCTTTCGGGTACGTCCGGACATGGCCAGGAGCTTTTCCCGGTCCACGATACCCTCCCGTTCCGGCCGGGTGGGATCGAAATGCAGGGCGGACAGGGGCCTCAGGATGAGGCCGGTCAATCCGCTTTCCCGCTCGATCAGGTTGATCGCATGACGCTGCTGGGACATGGGCCGCTGTCCCAGTACTTCTCCCGTGATCACGAAAGAAGCCCCCAATTCCGGCATCATTTCCTTGACCTGGCGCAGCATGTAAATCCGGCAATCGACGCAGGGGTTCATGCCGCTGCCATGGCCGTGGGGTGGGCGCTCGACCATTTTGATGTAATCCATTCCCTTATGGATGACCCGGATGGGGACGTTGAACTCCTCGGCGACCTTCCGGGCCTGCATTTTACAGCCCGCCTTCTTCGGCGTACAATTGCAGAAGACGCTGGTAAAATGGACGGCCGTCATGTCGATCCCTTGATCGATCATCAACTTCACAGCCAGGGTGCTATCCAAACCGCCTGAGAGCAAAGCAACCGCCTTTCGATTTAAAGACATCAGATTCCTTCCTCTTCGTCCAGGCATTCCTTCAAATGAGCAAAATTCATTGACAACCGGCCATTCCTGAGTTTAAAAAGATTGTCGGCAATGGTTCACCAGCGGCGAATCAAATGTTTTTACTTATGATCCTACAAATCTTGAATACGATCTGGGCTCACTTTGCCAGGAATTGGTCCGCCCTTTTCCCTGCTCTGGTCTGATCGAAACAGTAGGTTTCAAGACCCGGCACGATCATCCGGACGGTCGGCATGCTGATATCATCTCTCCATAGATCAACGGCAATCACCCGATGCAATCCCCGGGCACTCAATCTGGCAATCATTGTCCGGACATCCTGCAAGATGTCGTCGCTGTAACCTCTGTCAAGCTCCCGAAGACTCTTTTTATGATATGCATAGAATCGTGGATCATCTTCATACCCTTCTCCCTGCTGCAAATACAGAGGAGTCGTATCACACAGGCCCTCAAGGCTGTGTTTCTGAAGGAACAGAGCCCGCGTTGTTGCAATTTCGAGCAGGGCACGCACCATGGCGACCCGTGGGTCCAGATGGGCGCCGAAGCCGTCGATGGGGGCCATTTCCCGGTAAACCAGATCCCGTGAAAAAGCTGCGACAACAGGAACGTCAATGTCCGTTGTCAGATCCTTCGTCACAATTTCAATGTCCGCCTTTTCAAATTGTTCCAACACGTCGATGATGAACTGGTTTGCGGGCTCGTCTTCCATGAAGAGCGCATCATTATAATTATGCGTATACCTGGCAATACTCCAGGCGTCCCTTTCAATCAATTCCGCAAGACCGTGAATAACTGCTTCTTCATAGGTATTGCCAGCGGCGATCCCGTTGGTATGCGTGCTGAATAAAAAAGCACCGTCCTGCTGAAAGGGGTGATAGACGGCGCATGCCGGAACCAGGATGGTCTCGTCGCTCGACAGGTCATGTCCCCATATCCAGTCGATTTCTTTGTCACTTTGATAGTTGCTCATACGAGAAAGAATCATCTCCTGAGGATCGAGGACATTGTAATTCTTTTTTAAAAGGGAGTAACTCCCTCTCACAAGGTTTTTCGCATATTCATCCCGGAATTCTGAACAGTAGCGCTCGATGGCCTCCATCGTAATCGACACCTGGGCCTGGATCGGGGAAACGCCCTTACCCGTGTGACTGGTTGTTGAGCCGTCCGGCCTTATCCGATCACAAGTGAAGACAGATATCCCGATCCGATCTACCTCTGATGCATTTCTGAAGGACAGCATGCCCGCTGTTTCTTTCACCTTTTGTATAAACTGGAGGGTTGAATCCGGGGTCTTGGAACGGTGCGTTTCAAGGATATAGACTTTAGGACATGTTTTGAGGGATATCTTCGCCATTTTTTCTCTCCTTTAATTATTTTGTGCCTATGTGTGGATCTTTCAATTTATTTAGAATGCAACTGCAGAAGACACGGGTAAACTGAACTGCCGTTATATCGATCCCCCTGGTCAATCATCATCTTGACCGTCAGGGTGCTGTCCAAACCGCCGGATAGAAGGAAGATGGCATTATGCTTGCCGGACATCAGATCCCTTCTCCCATATTGAAATTAGCAGGAGCCGAAAAAATCTTCCTGATTTCCTGCTTTTTCTCCTCAATGTATTGATCGAGCTCGATTTTGACGCCCTGCTTCTGCTCGACTTCGGCCATCCTTTTCTCCAGGGTTTCCATCTGCTTGCCCAAAAATTGAAAGGCCTCTGCGATGGGGTCGGGCAGTTTGTTGTCCGTCAGTTTCTGAATATCCCTTCCGGTAAAGCCCAGGCCGATCCTCGCCGGGACACCGACAGCTATGGCATGAGGCGGTACATCGTTGACCACCAGCGAAGCCGCGCCGATCCGGGCGCCCTCGCCGACCGTGATCGGACCGAGAACGATCGTGCCCGCGCCAATCATGACCTGAGAACAGATCGTCGGATGACGCTTTTCCTTCTCCAGACTGACCCCTCCCAGAATGACCCCCTGATAGAGGAGGACATCGTCGCCGATCTCTGCCGTTTCGCCGATCACAACGCCTGATCCGTGATCGACGAAAAAACGCCGGCCGATCCGGGCGCCGGGATGGATCTCCACCCCCGTCAGAAAGCGGTTGGCATGGGAGATCATTCTTGCCGGGAGATGCCAGTGATGGCGCCAGAGGGCATGAGAAATCCGGTGCATCCAGATGGCATGAAGGCCCGGATAGCAGGTAACGACCTCCAGGAGACTCCTCGCAGCGGGGTCCTTCCTGAAGACCGTTTGAATGTCTTCCCTGATTCTTTTTATCATTTCGTCAATACAAAAATCGCATTCAAAGCCATGAGGTTCGGCCAGAACCGGATTTCCTTTTCTGCGTTCAGGTAATGGGCCGCTAAGATGCGGAGCCGGTTTTCATTACAATAGTCTCTGAAATCTCTGATGCTCAAGAAACGCACATTGGGCGTATCATTCCAGTGATAGGGGAGGGAGGAGGTAATGGGCGACTTCCCCCGGAAAAAGAGCATCAGACGCGCCCCGATGGAGGCAAAATTGGGGAACCCCACGATAATCCGGGTTCCGATGCGCAGGGCCTGTTCAAAGACCATGTCCACCCTTTTTACTTCCTGCATGCTCTGATTCAGAATCACATAATCAAAAGACCGGTCGGGATACTCCACCAGTGCGCTCTCAATATCACTATGGATCACGCTCAAGCCCTTTTTGACGCATTCATAGATGGCCGTATCGTCCAGCTCTATTCCCTGAACTCTGGCATTCTTTTCGCGGGCAAGCAGATACATCAGATCCCCATTGCCGCACCCAAGGTCGAGCACCTTGGCGCCCTCTTCCACAAGCTGATAGATGATCCGATGATCGGATCGGGATGTGTCAGATAACATAGGGATTCACCACATCGTATCCATGAAAAGTTTTGTCCAGAAAGGGCTTGATCAGCATCGTCTGCTCTTCCACTTCCAGCAGGAATGCATCGTGACCGTAAGTCGATGAGACTTCGCAATAGGTCACATCGGCCTGCCTGATTTTGAGCTGCCGCACAATCTCCTGCGATTGATAGGAGGGATAAAGCCAGTCCGATTTGAAGGAGATGACCAGGAAACGCGTGTCTAACGTCAGATCGTTCGGGATCAGCCTGCCATCGGACAGATCAAAGTAGTCGATGGCCTTGGTCACATAGAGGTAGGAGTTGGCGTCAAAGCGTTTGACGAAGTTATCCCCCCGGTTGCGCAGGTAACCTTCCACCTCGAAATCCAGTCCGAATTTAAAGCCGTAGTTGCCGTTTTTAAGCCTTCGTGAAAATTTTTCTTCCATGGATTGGTCACTCATAAAAGTGATGTGCCCGATCATGCGAGCCACGGCCAGGCCCTTCTCCGGTTGGCCGTAATCATAGTAATTCCCCTGGCGCCACGCCGGATCGGCCATGATGGACTGGCGGACGACTTCATTGAAGGCGATCTGCTGGGGTGAATTCTTCAGGGCCGTGGCGATGGGGATGACCGAGCGGACCCTCTCCGGATAGGCGGCAACCCACTGGAGGACCTGCATTCCGCCCATGGAACCACCCACCACACTGAGCAGCTTTTCGATGCCCAGATGATCCACCAGACGACGCTGGGCATTCACCATGTCGGCGATGGTGATCATCGGAAAATCCAGGGCATAGGGCTTGCCGGTCTGCGGATTCACAGACGACGGCCCCGTGCTGCCCTTGCAACCGCCGATCACGTTGGAACAGATGACGAAATACTGATCCGTATCGAAGGCCTTGCCCGGTCCGATCATGTTGTCCCACCAGCCGGGTTCCTGATCGCCTTTATGATAACCGGCAGCATGGGCGTCGGCGGACAGGGCATGGACGACGAGTATGGTGTTGCTCTTTTCCAGGTTCAATTGCCCGTAGGTTTCATAGGCCAGCGTTATCGGTCCCAGCTTTTTGCCTGATTCCAACGGGAGTTCGTCCGGCGGTGCTGAAAAGGTAAAATATTTGGTTTCAACGCAGCCCATGGTGTTATTTTCAATCATTTAATCTCTCAATGATTCAATTAGTTATGTTATTTCTGGAACAGCCAGGTCGACAGGTACCGTTCGCCCGTATCGGGTAGCACCGTCACGATCGTCTTGCCTTCCGCCTCCGGTCTTTCGCCTACTTTCAGGGCAGCCCAGAGGTTGGCGCCGCAGGATATCCCGGCGAGAATCCCTTCCTCTCTTGCCAGGCGACGTGCCGTCTCACCGGCGTCCTCATTGGTAACAGTCATGATCTCATCAATGACCGAACGGTTCAGAATTTTCGGCACGAAACCCGCGCCGATTCCCTGGATCTTATGCGGCCCCGCCTTTCCGCCGGACAGGACGGGAGAATCAGCCGGTTCCACGCCGATCACCTTCACTGCGGGATTCCGTTTTTTCAGGACTTCTCCCACGCCGGTAATTGTGCCACCCGTTCCAATGCCGGCGATAAAGATATCGACCTTGCCGTCCGTATCCTGCCAGATTTCCTCCGCCGTTGTTTTGCGGTGGATCTCCGGATTGGCAGGGTTGTTGAACTGCTGGGGGACAAAGCTGTGTTCAGTGCTTTTCGCCAACTCCTCGGCTTTTTCCACAGCCCCTTTCATCCCCTTGGCCCCTTCCGTCAACACCAATTCCGCTCCCAGGATGACCAGAAGATGACGCCGCTCTATACTCATCGTATCGGGCATGGTCAGAATCAGACGGTATCCCTTGGCCGCGCAGACAAAAGCCAGTGCAATGCCGGTATTGCCGCTGGTGGGCTCAATAATTACGGAGTTTTTCGTCAGCAGGCCGTCGCGTTCTGCAGCCTCAATCATGGCCACACCGATCCGGTCCTTGACACTGGATAAGGGGTTGAAGGATTCTATCTTGGCCAGGATCATCGATTTTGATCCTCTGTTGAGTTTGTTGATTCTCACCAGGGGCGTCCGCCCGATGGTTTTTGTAATATCCTCAAATATTTTTGACATATTCATCTCCTTAAAGAGCCCGTCCCTACCCCTCCCATTGATTGAAGGGGATAAGGACGGGTTTGATTTACGTGAAATCTATGCTTTCTTCAGGGCCTGGTCGATATCAGCAACAATGTCATCAATGTGCTCCAAGCCGATGGACAACCTGATAAAATCAGGTGAAACCCCCGTGGCCAACTGCTCTTCCGGTGAGAGTTGCTGATGTGTCGTCGTCGCCGGGTGGATAGCCAGTGTCTTGGCGTCGCCCACATTGGCCAGGTGTGAAATAAGTTTAAGAGATTCGATGAATCGTTTTCCTGCCGTGACACCCCCTTGGATGCCGAAACCGATGATCGCACCGGCCCCTTTAGGCAGATATTTCCGACACCGCGCGTTTTCAGGACTCGCAGCCAGGCCGGGATAATTCACCCAGTTTACCTGGGGGTATTTTTCCAGAACCTTCGCCACGGCCAGGGCATTTTCGCAGTGCCTCGGCATCCGCAGATGCAGCGTTTCCAGTCCCTGGAGGAAGAGGAAGGCATTGAAAGGCGACAGGGCCGGTCCCAGATCCCGCAGGAGGGTGACGCGGGCTTTGATAATATAGGCGATATTCCCCATGGGTTTCAGGGCTTCCACAAATTCAATGCCATGGTAGCTGGGATCGGGTGCGGTAATGAGGGGAAACTTGCCGTTCGTCCAGTCGAATTTTCCGGAATCGACGATGATGCCGCCGAGGGAAGTTCCATGGCCGCCTATGAATTTCGTTGCCGAATAGACGACGATATCCACGCCGAAATCGATGGGTCTCAAAATATAAGGCGATACGGTGTTATCCAGGACAAAGGGAATGCCCTTTCGATGGGCAACGGTCGCAATGCCCTCCAGATCGGCTACGTCCAGTTTGGGATTCCCGATGGATTCCGCGTAGACGGCCTTGGTTTTCGGGGTAATCGCTTTTTCCAGAGCATTCAGGTCATTTGATTTGACGAAGTTCACCTTGATGCCGAGACGGGGGAAGGTATAGTGATAAAGATTGTAGGTCCCTCCGTAAAGATTGTCCGCGGAGACGATCTCGTCGCCCGCCTGGGCGATGTTGAGAAGCGCCAGTGTGATGGCCGACTGCCCGCTGGCAACAGCAAGGGCGCCCACACCGCCGTCAAGCAGTGCTACGCGTTTTTCCAGAACATCCGTTGTCGGGTTCATCAGACGGGTATAGATGTTTCCAAATTCCTTCAGGCCGAACAGGTTTGCTGCGTGCTCCGTATCCTTGAACTGATAGGATGTGGTCTGATAGATGGGAACGGCCCGGGATCCCGTCGTCGGGTCCGCTTCCTGTCCGCCATGCAGGGCCAAAGTTTCTGTCTTTAATTGATTGTCGATTTTGCTCATTTTTTTCTCCTTATTTTATTCTTTCCTCAATCGTGTAAATATTCATACGATGACCCCTTGCATAACCCGCAAGGGTCATACGGATTTCCTTTGCCATTTTGATCGCCTGATTGGTCGGAACTCCTCGGGATACAACCACAGGAATTCCGCAACGCATGACCTTGGCGACGATCTCGGAAGAAATCCGGCCGGTCGTCAACACCATTACCTCCCCAAAATCGATTTTTCTCATCATGGCCTCACCGATGACTTTATCCAGGGCATTGTGCCGGCCGATATCGTCCATGAAAATGAGGATCCCGTCCTGACCCGCCAGAGCGGCGCTGTGCACGCCTCTTGTCTCACGGTGTTCCGCTGAGCTGCTCAGAAATATTTTCATGATTTCCAGAATTTTTTCCGACTTGATCTCAAAACCCGCCGGAAGCTTTACCCTCTGAATCAGGTCCAGCGGATTATGAAAAATGACCCCTTTTCCGCAGCCGGAGGTATAGACCCGCCTGAAAAACATCTCGTCGGAAAACCCTTCATGGTTCAGTTCCACATTGGCCTTCCAGCGTTCCTCATCGATGACCAGCGATTTTACCTCTGAGATTCCTTCGATCAGCCCGGAGGTAAAAAGAAATCCCAGGGTGAGCTGCTTAAAATCAAAGGGGCTGGCCAGAAGCGTAGCCAGCTCTTTCCCATTGATATCGATGGTCAGAGGAACTTCCTCGGTGACGCCCTCTGTCTTTTTCTCCCGCAAGCCTCTGTTGATGCTTGTGATTTCAAAATATTCCATGGCTTTCCATCAATCAAAATAATTCAGCATTTTTTCGATACTCCCTCTGGCCTGACGGGCGATATCTTCGGGCACCTCAACGGGATATTGCATATCCTCCAGAGACCACAGAACCTTCTCCAGGTTTATCCGTTTCATGTTCGGGCACAGGGCCTGGGCGGATGCGGGATAGAATGTTTTCCCCGGGTTTTCCTTCTCCAGACGATGGATGATGCCGAGTTCCGTCGCCACGATCATTTCGTCGCTGCCGCTTTCCTTCACATAGCGGCACATCCCCTCCGTCGACAGGACCTGATCGGCCAGGTGGCGAACCGGGCGGGTGCATTCAGGATGGGCGATCACCCTGGCAGCGGGATGGAGCCGTTTCTGCTCCAGGATCTGCTCCGGCAGAATTTTGGCGTGAGTCGGACAGTAGCCGTGCCAGAGGATGAAATCTCGCCCCGTTTTTTCCGTAACATAATCAGCCAGGTATTGATCGGGTACGAAAATAACCTCCTTTTCGTCCTTCAGAACCTCTGTGACCATCCGGATGGCGTTGGCCGAGGTGCAGCACAGGTCGCATTCTGCTTTGACCTCCGCCGTTGTGTTCACATAGCACAGGACCTTCGCCTGTGGATGCTGTGCCTTCAAGGTCCGGAGTTGCCCGGCGTTGATCATGTCCGCCATGGGACAGCCCGCTTTGGAATCGGGAATAAGAACCGTCTTTCCGGGCGAGAGGATCTTGGCCGTCTCCGCCATGAAGTAAACACCGCAAAAGACAATCACATCGGCATCCGTTCCGGCCGCCGCAATGCTTAATCCAAGGGAATCCCCCACAAAATCGGCAATATCCTGCACCTCAGGAAACTGGTAATTATGAGCCAGGATGACGGCGTTTCTTTCCTTTTTCACTTTTTCAATTTCTTTAACAAGTTGCACTGAAAACCTCTTGGATGATGCCTCCGCCCAGAACGACCTCTCCGTCATAAAAAACCACCGACTGCCCCGGCGTAACGGCTTCCTGAGCGTCCACAAAGGTTACCCGAAGCCGGTCTTCTTCAAACGACACCGAACAGGGAGTCTCCTTTTTCCGGTAACGGATCTTGGCATAAACCGTTTGAGGCCAGTCCCTGACCAGAATATTGAGATCGTCGGCGATCAGCCCCTTCGCCTGCAGGTCCTTTTTTTCACCCACGACAATCCGGTTTTCCGCCGCATCGATGGACACCACATAGAGGGGTACTTTATGGCTGATGCCCAGGCCGCCCCGCTGACCGACGGTATAAAAAACGACTCCCCGATGCTCTCCGAGTGGAGTTCCCTTTTTATCCAGGATCAGGCCTGGTCTAATCTCAGGCAGGCGTCCGGCGACAAAAGCCTGATAATTCTTCTGCGTCACGAAGCAGATGTCCTGACTTTCCGGCTTGGCCGCTACGGGCAGATGCGCCTTAAGTGCCATTTCGCGCACCTGCTCTTTGAGATAGGGTGCCAGCGGGAAGAGGATCGCCGCCAACCTTTCTGGGTCCATATGATACAGGAAATAGGTCTGATCCTTACGTTTATCCTTCGGCCGCTTCAGAAGATAACCCGTTTCGGTTTTTTCGATTCCGGCATAATGGCCGGTGGCCAGGTAATCAAACCCGAGCGCACGGGCCTTATCCAGCAGTGTACCGAACTTCAGGTAACGGTTGCATTTCACACAGGGATTGGGAGTCCGGCCGCGGGCATACTCGGCGATAAACGGCTGGATGACTTTTTCTTCCAAGTCATTGGCATAATCGATGGCATAGTGCGGTATGCCAAGACGTTCACAGACCCGCCTGGCATCCTCGATGGCATCGGGTCCACAGCAACGCGGCTTTTCACCCTCCGCCTCCTTCACACCCAGGCACATCGTAACACCCGCAGGTTGATAGCCCTGTTCGATCAATATTAAGGCCGCGACGGAGGAATCCACCCCGCCACTCATGGCCACCAAAACTTTTTTTCTCAATTCCGGCTCCTGTAATCTTCCAGAGCTTTTTTCAAGGCCTCCTCGGCCAGGACGGAACAATGCATCTTGATGGGCGGTAATCCTCCCAGAGCCTCAGCAACGGCTTTGTTGGATATCTTCTCCGCCTCATCGATGCTTTTACTCTTGATCAATTCGGTCACCATGGAACTGGTGGCAATGGCTGCACCGCAGCCGAAAGTCTTGAACTTGGCATCGATGATGATATTATTGTGCACCTTGATATAGAGTTCCATGATGTCTCCGCACACAGGGTTGCCGACCCTTCCCACGCCGTCGGGATTTTCGATCTCCCCAACATTCCGTGGGTTGCGGAAATGATCCATGACTTTTTCACTGTAGTTTTCCATTATTTATTTTTCCCCTTCTTATAGAGTGGTGAAATCGCTCGTAATTTTTTGACGATTCCGGGCAGCACATCGAGTGTACGGTCGATATCCGCCTCCGTTGTCGCTCTACCCAGGGTCAACCGCAGCGATCCATGAGCCAGTTCATGAGGAAGGCCGATGGCTGTCAGGACATGCGAAGGCTCCAGGCTGGCCGATGTGCAGGCGGAACCGGTAGAAACAGCGATTCCTTCCATGTCCAGATTGAGGATCATGGACTCCCCTTCGATATAGGCCACCGAAACATTGACGTTATTGGGCAGACGGTGCACAGGGTGACCGTTGAGCCGCGTGTCCTCGATCTGTTCCAGAATGCCGCTGATCAGTTTATCCCTTAAAAAGATCTCCTGCCTGGTTTCCTTCTCCATTCCTTCTGCCGCCAGTTCCACGGCTTTGCCAAAACCGACGATGCCCGTGACATTGTGGGTTGATGCCCGGCGTTTTCTTTCCTGCTCTCCCCCGTGCATGAAGGACTGGATCCGGGTTCCTCTCCGCAGATAGAGAATGCCCACTCCTTTCGGTCCATAAAATTTATGGGCCGACGCACTGAGGGCGTCGATGTTCAACTCATCGACACTGATCGGAAGGTGACCGAAAGTCTGGACGGCATCCGTATGGAAGGGTACACCCCTTTTCCGGGCGATCTGGCCGATCTCGGCAATCGGTTCGATTGTGCCGATTTCATTGTTGGCGTGCATGACAGAAATTAAAATGGTCTTGTCAGTAATGTTTCTTTTCACATCATCAGGGTCGACCAGCCCGAACCGGTCCACGGGAAGATAGGTCACATGAAAACCTTGTTCCAGGTAATGGCAGGATTCCAGGACCGCGTGATGCTCAATGGCTGAGGTAATGATATGGTTCCCCCGGTTTCCGGCAGAAGCAGCGATACCTTTTAGGATGAAATTGTTGCTTTCCGTTCCGCCACTGGTAAAGATGATTTCCTCCGGTTTTGCGCCCAGAAAGGATGCGATACCATCCCGCGCCGCTTCGATGGCCCGTTTGGCCTCCTGCCCGAAGGCATGCATGCTGGAGGGATTGCCATATATCCTGGTGAAAAAGGGCAGCATAGCCTGGACGACCGCAGGATCGGTCGGTGTCGTTGCCGCATGGTCTAGATATATGGGTTTCATTTTTTACGTCCCTTTCAAATCTGGGGACTGATCGCCTGTTCGGCCTTTTCCCGGTTCATTTGTACCAGTTGTTCCAGTGTAATGGCATTGAGGGTTTCGGAGATCTTCCCTCCCAACAATGCCCAGACATCGCGGCTTGCACAGGTCGGCACCCTTGCACAGGTTGCGGGATTTTTCACGCAGTCGACCAGACAATCCCCTTCCAAAGGCTCCACAATTTGTTGCAGAGTGATCTCAGCGGGTGATTTGGATAGTGTATAGCCGCCATGCACACCACGACTGGAACTAACCAGACCGGCTCCACGCAGTGGAATGATGATCTGACTCAGATATTTTTCTGAAATCTCTTCGCTTTTCGCCACTTCCCTTAGAAAGACGCTCCCCTGACCATAATTTTTTGCCAAGGCCAGCATCAACCTTACCCCGTATCTCGCCCGTGTGGAAAGCTTCATAATTTCAACCGGAACTTAATCACTACAATTATTATTATTTTAGTAGTAATTAAACGATTAAAATATCTTTGTCAAGAAAAAATTTTATTTTTTCAGAGACACCCTTGATTATCAACCAGCTTGGATAAACCGGTTGACAATTTTCTTATTTTCCCATAATAGACCTCAAAATCCTTTTCCAGAAGTTAATCTCGTGGATATCATTGAAAAACTTAAAAAAAGGGCTATCAGAGAGAAGGATATTCGTACTGGTGATGCTCTGAGGCTTTTTGAAGAAGGTGCCGCCCGCCCCTTTCATCTGATGGCCGCCGCATCGGAGATCCGGGAGCATTTCAGAGGCAGCGCCATCAGCCTTTGCGGGATCATCAACGCGAAGTCGGGCAAATGCCCCGAAAATTGCAAATTCTGCGCCCAGTCCGCCCATTACGGGACGGATGTGCCGTCCTATCCTTTGAAAAAGGCAAAAGAAATCATTGAAGAGGCACGGAAGGCCGGCAGGGCCGGCGCCGAGATGTTTGGCATTGTGACCAGCGGCAAACGCGTCAAAACAAAAAAGGAGTGGGCGGAAATTTTCAAGGCGGTTCAGGGTATCAATAAGCTGGGGATGAAGGCCTGCGCATCTCTGGGCATGATCGATCGTGAGAAGGCAGCGGCTTTAAAAGCAGCCGGACTTTACCGCTATCATCATAACCTCGAGACGTCCCGGAGCTTTTTTAAGGAAATCTGTACCACCCATGCCTACGACGAGGATGTGGAGACGGTGCGGGCCGCCAGGGCAGCGGGGCTCTCTGTCTGTTGCGGCGGTCTGATCGGCTTGGGGGAAAGCATCCGGCACCGGATTGAGCTGGCGCTGACATTGAGAGATCTGGGTGTGGATTCAGTGCCGGTCAACATTCTCAACCCCATCAAGGGTACGCCGTTGAGCCAGACACCGCCGCTGCCGCCGTTGGAAATTCTGATGACCATTGCTGTCTTCCGGTTTCTGCTCCCGGACCAGGATATCAAGCTTTGCGGAGGGAAGGAGAAGAACCTTCGCCAGTTGTTGCCGCTGGGACTGGTGGCGGGCGCCAATTCACTCATGACGGGCAATTATCTGACCACCCTGGGACGGGATACCCGTCTTGATGCGGAAATGATTCGGGATCTTGGACTCCAGGCCACAAGGGAATCCTTGCCGGGCTGTTCCTGTATGAGCGGTAAAAAAGGCCGTTGCCGATCATGAAAATATCTTCTCCATCCAAGAAAACCAGAGAGGTCTTACTGAATTATCTGAAAGAGGGCCCGGGAACGTGGATCTCCGGTCAATTTCTCGGCGAACAACTGGTCATGACCCGGTCCGCCGTCTGGAAACAAGTTGGTGCCCTGAAAGCAGAGGGGTATGTCATTGAATCCTCTTCCCGCAAAGGTTACCGGCTTTGCGAGCTTCCCGACCTCCTGCTGATTCGGGAAATCCGTGATGGCCTGGCGACCCACACGCTCGGTCAGACAGAAGCCCGATATTACCGGCAGATCGACTCCACAAATCTACGGGCCAAAGCATTAGCCACGCAGGGCGCCCCGGAAGGAACGCTGGTTGTTGCCGAGGAACAGACGCAGGGGAGGGGTCGGCGCGACAGAAGCTGGTTTTCCCCGCCACTGCAGGGCATTTATGCCTCCTTGATTCTGAGACCTTCGATTCCACCCAATGAGGCGCCCCGGATGACACTCCTGTCCTCTGTCGCCGCGGCAGAGGCCCTGCTTGCTCTCACATCGCTGGATGTGAAAATTAAATGGCCCAATGATATTCTTGTCAATAGCATGAAGATCGCAGGAATTCTCACCGAGATCAGTACGGGCATGGACACCGTCGATTATATGGTTGTCGGTCTGGGCCTGAACGTCAATATCCCGGCGGACCGCTTTCCCCGAGATATTCGTCATCAGGCGACCAGCATCCTGGCCGAGACGGGTGCCCCCTTTTCACGGGTTGTGCTCCTGCGCCGTTACTTGGAATATTACGAATCTTATTATGATATTTTTAAAATAAAGGGGTTCGATCCCGTAATGAACCGCTGGAAGTTGCTGACAAATATGATGGGCCGCCGTATCATGGTCCAGATGGTCGGCCGGCAGCATGTGGGGGAAGTCTTCGATTTCGATCAGGATGGTTTCCTGATTCTCCGGGATGACCGGGGGGAATCCATCCGGATCTTTTCCGGAGATGTGACCTTTCTATGAAATAGGGGTCGCAGGCGGCGATCCCATTTTTGTGGTATTCAATATCATCGGGAGGGGAAAATTGTCTCAGAAAGAAACGTCTTTGCGCGGGATGGTTTATGCCTCCATGTTCGGAGCGCTGACGGCTGTGGGGGCCTATATCATGGTCCCGCTGCCGCCCGTCCCCATCACCCTGCAGACGCTTTTTGTCAATCTGGCCGGCGCCCTGCTGGGTGGCTATCTGGGTGCCCTGAGTCAGGTCATTTATATTCTGCTTGGTGTCATCGGTCTTCCCGTTTTTGCCGGCGGCAAGGCCGGGGCAGGGGTCCTCCTCGGTCCGACGGGCGGCTATCTTATCGGATTTGTCGTCGGGGCCTTTGTCATCGGAAAGCTGACTGCCATCCGGAAGAAGCCCGGGCTGGTCTGGCTGATCTGCGCCATGTCCATGGGAATCGCTGTGGTTTACATACTGGGCATCACGCAACTGATGATCGTGGCGAAACTGGACTTCGAAAAGGCGATCGCCGTAGGACTGCTCCCGCCCCTGCCGGGCGATATTCTGAAGGTCATCGTTGCCGCCCTCATCTGCCGGAAGGTGCGGGATCATATCCGCTTGTAGAGAAGTGTTTCATCATGTCAGAACTCTGAGAAGTTGCCATGATTAAAGTCCATCATCTTTTTTATAGTTATGATGATCAGAATCTGCCGGTTCTGAAGAATATCCATATGGAAATTCACGAAGGGGAGCATGTCGCCCTGATCGGTCCCAATGGCTGCGGTAAGACCACGCTGATCAAGCATTTGAATGCGCTGTTTTCCCCTGGCGGGGGGGCTGTTGTCGTTGACGGAATGGATACCAGGGATCACAAAAACCTCAAAGAGATCCGGTGCCGGGTGGGGATGGTTTTTCAGAACCCCGATAATCAGATTGTCGGCATGACCGTTGAAGAGGATGTGGCCTTCGGCCCGGCAAACCTCGGTCTGCCCCCTGCGGAGATCCGTCAGCGTGTTGATAAATCTCTCGTCGTGGTGGGGATGGAGGCCTTTGCCAAACGCGCCCCCCATACGCTTTCCGGCGGCGAAAAACGGCTGGTTTCCATCGCCGGTGTCCTGGCCATGGCCCCCCGGTACATTGCCTTTGACGAACCGACGGCTTATCTCGATCCGTCCAGCCGGGAACGGGTCCTCAACATGATTCATAAGCTGCATCGGGAGGGGATCGCCATCATCCACATCACCCACGATATGAATGATCTTGCGGGTGCAAACCGGCTGCTGGTCATGGACCAGGGGTCCATTGTTCTGGACGGAACGCCCCAGGATATTTTCAGCCGAATCGAAGCGATGAAGGATCTCGGCCTTCAGGTTCCCCAGGTGACCCTCCTGATGCGCAGATTAAGGGAAAAGGGATGGGATCTGAATACGAATATCCTGACGATTGATGAAGCCTGTATGGAAATATCGTCACGTATCGGTCCTGTAAAGGAGATTCTTTCCGATTCTGATTCTCCGGCGGTGGATGAACATGGTTAATCTCGGTCAATTCATTGCCAGTGATTCGATGATCTGCCGGGTGGATCCGAGGATCAAGATTGTCTCGACGGTTGCCCTGAGTCTTCTCACGTTTAGGGCAAACTGGCTGGAGGTTTATCTGATCAGCCTGTTTCTCATGATCGTGATGCGGATGGCCCATTTAAAATTCAGACAGATGCTGAGCGCAATCAAACCGCTGGTTTTATTTGCCGCCCTTTTCTTTTTATTGCATCTTTTCTTCACCGATGGTACAAAGCTCCTGTCTGTGCCTCTTTTACACATCCAGATCACCCAGGAAGGGCTCTACCGGGGGGCTTTTGTCGCTTGGCAGTTTATCGCTCTGGTATTGAGCGGTGCCATCCTGACGATGACGACACCGCCTTCGGAACTGATCAGCGGCCTTGAAAAACTGCTTTATCCATTAAAATATCTAGGCCTTCCAACACAGGATATTGCCGTCATGGTCTCCATGGCCCTGCGCTTTGTGCCCACCCTGCTGGAGGAATTTGACCGGATCAGAATGGCGCAGTCAGCCCGTGGTGCTGATCTCCATACGGGTAAACTGACACAACGGGCGAAAACGACCGCGTTGATGGCCGTACCGCTCATGATGAGCGCCTTCCGCCGCGCCGACGAACTGGCCGAGGCGATGGAAGCCCGGGGCTATCATCGGGGACCCCGAACAGCCCTCCGGGAACTCCGAATCGACGGTCAGGATTTTGCCGCGCTGGCCTGGATGCTGATTTTTATTGCTCTGCTGGCGATCTCGAGAGTTTATGTGAATTAGCGAAATGTCGAAGAAGCATCTTGAAAAGATCTCACTGAAAAGGACATCATGATTGAATAAACGTCAGTGGACCTGGGTCGACACGCTGGTCAAACGGCGTTATGCCGAAAAGGAAATCAAAGCATCACCGGTTCTCTGCATCGATACGGAATATGATTCTTTCCGTTATTTCCGGGATAAACTCTGCCTGATCCAGATCAAAGCGGAAAAGAGGACCTATCTTTTCGATCCGCTCAATGACCTGGATATTTCCTTTCTGGCCGAACCATTCGCCAATTCGGCCATCCTGAAAATCCTGCACGCCGGAGACAATGATATCCGGCTACTGAAGCGAGACTATGGCTTTGCGTTTAAAAACATCTTTGATACACACCGGGCCGCTGCCATTCTGGGTTGTCACTATCTCTCTCTTTCAACGCTGATCGGTCAGTACCTGGGGATCGATCTGGAGAAAAAGAAAAAAATCCAGCGCTCCCAGTGGGATAAACGGCCACTGAGTGAAGAGCAATTGCAGTATGCTGTTCTGGATACGGCCTACCTGAGACCTCTCTATGAAAAACTGGTGGCGGAGATTTACGCTAAGGGACTGGGAAAAGAAGTTTTGCGTGCCTTTGCTGATATCGCGGCGGCGACTTGGCAGGAAAAAACGCTGGATATTCAGGGACACAAGAAAATCAAACCTTACGCTTTTCTGTCTGCCGATCAAAAAAAGTCTCTGAAACTTCTCTGGAACTGGCGATTTCAAAAAGCCCGGGATCTTAACCGGGCCATTTTCATGATTCTGTCCGATCAGGATCTGGTTAATCTGACAAAGATCGAAAATCTCACCCGCACCGGTCTTAAAACCGAAGGCGCTCTCTCCACTGAAAGAACCGCCCGTTTCGGTGAGGAAATTCTCAATCTTCTCAAACGTTAAAAAACAAGGTTCATTCGATATCCGCTGCATCCCTGCAAATTTGTAAAATCATACCCCCCTTCTTTTTCCTTGACGGATGGTTGACCTTTGTCCTACATTGGTTTCCTGATAGTGATACAAGTTTTCCCATGCACCGCATGGGCCGCATCGATAAAGCAAATCAGCAGGACAGATATTCCCCGGGGTTTACTGAAGCCGCATTCACCATGCGGTAACATAACCGCTGATCATCTTCACTGGAATACAGAAAGGAGCAGGGGCATGGCTGACAAAAAAAAGCAGGTATCCAAGAGAATAACGCCGGATGAATTACTGGCCGTGATGGGCGACACCCCGGCCGATAACCGCGAAGGTTACAGTTTTGTAGTTCCCTGGAAAAGTCAAATGGCCGGGGGAGTGGTCAAGTCAATGGTAAAATTGGATAAAGTGCTGGAGTCGATCAGTACCAGCCCCTATTACGGGCCCTATGGGCTGGTTGCCCTCTGGCAAAAGGAGATCCTCGATAAAATGTTCCTTGATCCGGTGAAGCAGTTTGCCCGATTTCTAACCCTGACAGGACGGAATCCGGATATGTTTGGTGAGATAAACAGCTGGATTTATCTCAGTCATGCCCGCCTCCTTTACAGCCTCTGCGGAAATTTTATAACGGACGGTCACTTCGATGTCGAAAAAGCGCGGCAGCTCACCACAACGGAAGAAGGCAAGGCTTTTCTAAAGGAGTGTATTGGAGAATTTGCCTTTCTGGAAAAGAACTTCAATTCACTCGGTCTCACGCGGCTGAAGGCGATGAAGGAACTGTTGATATCCCTGCTGGTCGTCATTACGGAAACGCCACTGAAAGATGATAACCTTCCCTATATGCCGAAGCAGGCCGACGGTTCCGATGCGATGCCTTTCTCGACTTATCTTGAAGAGGGGAGACTCCGTTTTGAATGTCTTTATCGGGTAAACGCCTTTGATATCAAAGAATACGCGGAACGCGCCACGGGCGGGAAAATCGGTTACTGTCCCTATGAATATGTGGAAGGGTCCAATCTTCATTCGGTGGTGCTGCGCCATTACCTGCCGATGGTGGATGTCAAGCTCAACGGGAAAATCCTTTATCTGAATACGCCTCTGATCAACAAACCGGAAATTTATGATATGGCCAAGGGCAAATCCATTGTCGAAGGCATGTTGAAGGAGGGTTATGAAGTCTATCTGGTTGAATACGGCGATGCCGGTTTTGAGAGCTCGCGGCTGGGACTGGATTTTTACGGTAAGGTAGTCCACGATCATTATCTGGAGTTGATCGGCAAACGTCATCCGAAAAAAGATATCTATGTGATGGGCTACTGCATGGGGGGGACGCTGATCATGCCTTATCTGGCCAGACGCGCGGAAGAACGGATGGCTCAGAAAAAACAGATGGATATCAAAAAAGTGGCCGTCGTCGTGGCTCCCGTAAAATTTGACGACCAGGAAAGCGGTCATGCGAAAATGCGGGAGATCATCCGCACACAATACGATCTGGACGTGATTGAAGCCCTGTTTGGAGATGTCAATATCCCGCCCCAGGTGATTGAATTCGGCATGAACGAGATTCAGGCCGGTGTGTCCTATTATATGACCAACGGTTTTTACAGCCGCGCCATCAGGCCTGGTTCCCTGGAGGATTCAGCGCCATTCCTCTACTGGCTGACCCATGGCACCAAATTTCCCTCACAGGCCCACCGGGAGTGGCTGCAGAAAATATATATGGACAATCAGATTTACGAGGGGACCTTTTGCCTGCCTTCGACCGTCCCGGCGCTCGACGGCAAGCCGGTCAATATGGGGGCACTCAAAAAAGCCGGGGTGGCCATTTTCAGTTACCGGGGTGACCGGGATCCCATCGCCCCATCCGCTTCCTGCGTATCCAGTGATATCTGGGGTAAGACCGCGAATAACAACATCAGTATCAGCCGCAGTGGATTGAACCGTACCATCGAAAAACATGTGGGGCATGTGTTCGTCGTCAGCAAGGTCCTGCTCGCAGAATATTTGGCGGTGGTGACCGCCTTCTTCCGGGGGGACTACACGGATTCAACACCCTCATAAATCCAGCGCTTGGCATCATCTCTATTCCATCATTGCGAGGAGCAGATCCCGATCATGTTCGCGGGGTGATTCAGAAAAGGAACTTTTGCAGTTCCTGCCCGCAATGACATTTTCAGACTGATTACGAAAATATCAAAACTCATCCATGAAAGAAAAATCATGACAACGATTGGTAACTGTCCGGCCGTCACCCTTGCGGCCGGAGATCAATTACATGGATTCAGGGTGCTGCGGGTGGAACAGATTCCCGATATCCGCGTAACGGCCTATGAAATCGAACACGAAAAGACCGGCGCCCGGATTCTGCACCTTCATTGTGACGACCGCGAAAATCTTTATGCCATCGGCTTTCGCACGCCGCCCGCTGACTCCACGGGTGTGCCGCATATCCTGGAGCATTCGGTCCTGGCCGGTTCGGACCGTTTTCCTCTGAAGGATGCCTTCAATGAATTAATGAAAGGGACTCTGCAGACCTTTATCAATGCCTTTACCTATCCGGACAAAACCATCTATCCTGTGGCCAGCCAAGTTCGCGCTGATTTTTTCAATCTGGCCCGCGTTTATACCGATCTGGTGCTGAGACCCCGGCTGCTGAAGCAGACTTTTGCGCAGGAGGGCCATCATTTCGAGTTGGCCGATCCGGAAGATCCGGACAGCGACCTCATCATTTCCGGAATCGTCTATAATGAGATGAAGGGGGCCTACTCCTCGCCGGACAACCTGATGTACAAGGCCATCCAGGAACACCTCTACCCGGAAACCGCCTACGCGAATGATTCTGGAGGGAACACCGAGGCGATCCCTTCACTGACCTATGAGCAATTCAGGGCCTTTCATCAGGCTTATTACTCTCCCACGAACGCCCGCTGGTTCCTCTATGGGGATATCCCCACAACCGAACACCTTACTTTTCTGGAAGAAATGCTGTCCGGTTTTAACCGGGTCAAGGTCGATTCGTCCATTAAGAGCCAGCTCCGGTGGTCGCACTCCGCTGTCGTCAACGGCCGCTATCCCGTGGGGAAGGATGAGGATCTGAAGAAAAAAACGACGGTGAATCTGGCCTGGATGCTGACGGAAAATACCGATGATGAAACGGCTTTGCTCCTGCAGATTATCTCGGGGATTTTGATTGGGAGTGCCGCCGGTCCGCTGCGGAAAGCCCTTATCGATTCAGGTCTGGGGGAAGATCTGTCGCCGGTGACCGGCCTGGAACGCGATCTGAAACAGATCCTTTTTGCCGTGGGTCTTCGCGGTACCGATCCGGAGAAAGCCCCGCAGATTGAGACCTTGATTCTGGAGACACTCGCTCGCCTGGCTGCGTCGGGATTTGAACGGGATCTGATCGAAGGGACCCTGCATCAGGTGGAATTCCAAGGCAAGGAGATCAAGCGCGATGCCTATCCCTATGGAATTATCCTCATGGGCCGGGTCTTCCACACCTGGATCTATGACGGCGATCCCCTGGCGGGCCTCAACTTTCCCCGTCTGATAGAAATACTTCGCTGTAAATGGGCTGAAAATCCGACACTCTTTCAGGATATGCTTAAAATCTGGTTTCTGGACAATCCTCACCGCCTGCTGTCCGTTATGGAGCCTGATCCCGCTTATAACGATGAACGCGATGCCGCTTTTCATAAGCAAATGGCCGGAATCAAGGCCGGGCTGTCGGTGGAAAAGATTGAGCAGCTCCGCCATGACGCGGAAACCCTGAAAATGTTTCAGTCCGAAGCGGATCACCCGGAGGCCCTGGCAACACTGCCCAAACTGAATCTCCGGGACATCCAGAGAACCGTGGAAACGATTCCCACGGAGAGAAATTTTATCCATAACGTTCCGGCCATGACCCATGATCTTTTCACCAACGGGATTGCCTATCTGGATCTGGCTTTTGATATATCGGACATACCGGAAGCTCTCCAGCCTTATCTCCCCCTGCTGGGAAAGCTGATGACCAATATGGGGGCCGCCGGTTTCAGTTATGAGGAGATGGCCAAACGGGTAGCCCTCAAGACGGGGGGGCTGAGTTGCAGCCTGGCTGCTGGGCTGACAGCCAAAGAACGGACGCCCTGGCAGAAAATGATCGTCCAGGTCAGAGCCCTGCACCGCAATACCGGGGATGCCGTCCGGATTCTTTCCGATATTCTCACGGCAGGTGACCTGTCTCATGAGATCCGCATGCGGGACCTGATTGTGGAAAAGAAAAACCGACTCCATGCCTCGGTAGTTCCCTCCGGTCACCTCTTTGCGAAACGGCTGGCCGCGGCTGCGCTTTCCCTGCCTGCCTATCGTGACGAGCAGTGGCGCGGAAAAACGCAGATCCGGCTTTTGACGGAGGTGGCCGAACGATTCCAGGATCGGAAAAATGAGTTTCAGGAGAAGTTTAGTCAACTCAAAGAGTTGATTTTCAGACGGGAAAGGCTTACGCTTAATCTGACAGCTGACGGCGAGGGTCTCTCCCCGCTCGCTGACGCGGTGGACGGATTGATCTCGCATTTGCCGGGAGGGGGAGCACCGGGCATTGCCGCGATGCCGGACCTTTATCGGCAAGATGCCGGTGTGGCCATCCCCGCCCAGGTCTGTTACGTGGCAAAGGCGATGAAAGCTCCGACCTACGCTGATCCCATGGCGGCCTCTTTATTCGTTGCCGCAAGACAGTTATCCAGTGGCTATCTCTATAAACATATTCGCGTCCAGGGTGGCGCTTACGGAGGGATGTGCCAGTATGATCCCATGAACGGTCTTTTTGCTTTCCTGTCCTACCGGGATCCTCATCTTGTGGAAACCCTCCATGTTTATCGGGATGCGGTGAATTTTCTCGCTCATGAGCGTGTCCCCGGCGAGGAACTGGAAAAGGCGATTATCGGCACCATCGGTGCCCTCGACCGGCCCATGGATCCGGTGGGCCGGGGTTATACTGCTATGATCCGGGCGTTTGCCGGCCTGACCGATGAGGATCGTCAGAACTTCCGGGACGGAGTTCTGGGTGTCACGGCGGATGCCATTCAGGAAACGGCCGCCCGCTATTTTATTCCTGCTGCGGAGTCTGCGGTCATTGCCGTATATGCCTCCGAAGACAGGCTCCTTCAGGCCAATGAAATCCTGTCGCCCAAACTTGTGGTAGAAAACTTGATATAACCGGACCGGAGAGAGTCGATCTATGTGCGGTCTCTTTATTCTATTAACTGATTTATCGCTGATCACTGAATCGTTTAATGTTCAGGACGTGGCCTGTGAATATAGACCGGGCAGCCGTATATCTCCCGGACAGCAGGTCGCTGCTGTCATCCATGATGAGAAAAATCGTCTGGTCAATTTCCGCTGGGGGCTTATTCCATCCTGGGCCAAGGACCCATCCATGGGAAACAGGATGTTTAATGCACGGGCGGAGACCCTATCCGAAAAACCGAGTTTCAAGAACGCATTCAAAAAGCGCCGGTGCCTGATTATCGCTGACGGATTCTATGAGTGGCAGAAACTGGGGAAGGTGAAGAAACCTCTGTATTTCAGTCTCAAATCGGGAAGACCCTTCGGATTTGCCGGACTCCATGAAACCTGGGTATCACCGGATCATCAACCCATCCATACCTGTACGATCATTACCACAGAGCCCAACGAATTGATAAAGCCCATCCATGACCGGATGCCTGTTATGGTGCCGAAAGAACGTGAAGCATTCTGGATTGATCCTGACAATCAGAATCAGAAGGATCTGCTGTCTATATTGAAACCCTATCCTTCGGAGGAAATGGAAATGTCAGAGGCGTCCATTTCTTTCAGAAGTGTATAAAGGATGAAGGTCGAATAAATGGGACTCCTCCATCTGCTGATTAACGATCCTTTTACCTTCATTCTGCTGGTCATACCCCTTTTGTATTCCATCATCATTCATGAACTGGCTCACGGATGGGTGGCTTACCGGATGGGCGATCCGACGGCCAAGTCGCTCGGCAGGCTAAGCCTCAATCCGTTAAAGCATCTCGATCCTGTGGGTACCCTCATGCTTTTTATTTTTGGTTTTGGATGGGCCAAGCCGGTCCCAGTCAATTTCAACTATCTGCACAACAAACGGATGGGGCTTATATTCGTTTCCTCGGCGGGCATCATCGCCAATATGTTTTTGGCTTTTGTGGCTTTTTTCCTGTATCGCCTTTTATCGCCGCCGCCTTCAAGTGTTCTGATGACATTCCTCTATTACCTGGCGCAAATCAATATCATCCTGGCCGCGTTCAACTTAATACCAATCCCGCCCCTCGATGGTTCAAAAATTCTCATGGGATTCGCGCCGGCAAGATTTCAATATTTCCTCTCCCGCCTTGAACCTTACGGATTTTTCATGATCATCGGCCTGCTGTATCTCGGGGCTTTGGATCCCCTCATCGCATTCTTTCGCCGGATTATTTTGGCGTTGATCAGTATCCTCTTGGGATAAAGAGAATCTCCGATGAAAAAAAATCTTATTAAACCATACCGTTATTTTCTCAAGGACACCATTCGGAAACAGATTGATTTTTCACAAACCGACCAGAATCTGGGCGTTGATCCCCCTCCCATTGAAAAGCCCTGTCCGGACAAGGCCGTAAAGATCGACCTTCCCCAAATCGGTCATTGGAAAGATATCCTGGAGGTGGATCTGGCAAAAGCAATCATCAACCGTCAGAGCCGCAGAAGCTATCTTGATCAGCCTCTGACTTTGGATGAGCTCTCTTTCCTGCTCTGGGCGACCCAGGGCATGCGAAAGAAAATCGATGCCGGCCATGCGTATCGTACGGTACCTTCTGCGGGATGCAGACATGCTCTGGAAACATATCTCTGTGTGCTCAATGTTCAGGGATTGAGTCCGTCTGTATACCGGTATCTTCCCGGGGAGCACCAACTGCTTTTCGAGTTCACCGAAGAGCGGCTTGCTGAAAAGCTGGTTCATGCTGTTTTTGGACAACCCTATCCGGGTGAGGCAGCGGTGACCTTCATCTGGACGGCCATACCCTACCGGATGGAATGGCGTTATGACCTTGCGTCGCACAAAGTCATCGCCATCGATGCCGGGCATGTCTGTCAGAATCTCTATCTGGCATGTGAGGCGATTGGGGCCGGAACCTGTGCCATCGCCGCTTATAACCAAGAGTCCATGGATCGTCTTTTAAAGATTGATGGGCAGGATGAATTTGCCATTTACCTTGCATCGGTTGGCAAGGTCAGGGTTAAGAAGGCATGAAATAATGGAACCGTTCTAAGATGGAGGTTGCCACAAGAATTCTAATCATCTCCATCTCAATTTCTTTTCCTTAGCTGGTCAATCCTTTCCTGGATGGAGTCAACCAGGGTCCTGAGTTCTTCCTCGTCCAATTGGTCGAGGAAGTGCATCTCGATATCAGCTTTCAACAATTCTTTAATGATTTTTATAAGTTTCTTTTTAGGCATGATTTGATTAAATATTTAAAAGCAATCCTAAGTCAAGCGTTCATCAACTCAAGGTAAAACTCCGCATGGATATGGATTTATGCTGGAACCCTTTGTGGAAAAAATGAAGCTGATCCTCATTTCTTCTGATGGCTTCGATATAAAGCAATGGAAGATAATGATCATTCGTCGGCACGGATAAAGAAGCCGCTTTGTACAGGAACCTGTCATAATGAATCAGACTTTCAGCGTCTGCATTTTTTAAACTTTCCTCCACATAGCTATCAAATTCGACGGCCCATGGATAGGGATTCTCATCAAACTGTTCATGGGACATCCTGGACAGATTGTGTACGATATTCCCACTGCCGATGATAAGAATTTTCTCATCCCGCAGGGCAGATAAAATCTTGCCGATTTCATAATGGGTCTCTGCGTCCTTAGTAAAATCAACACTGATCTGAATCACCGGTATATTTGCTTCCGCATAGAGGTGTTTGAGAATCGCCCATGCCCCATGATCAATCCCCCAGGAATAGTCTTTGATGACAGGTATGGACTTTCCGAGATCGATGATCCGGTCCGCTGTTCGGGTTGAACCGGGCGGTTTGTAGGAAACCTGATATAGTTCCCTGGGGAAGCCGTAGAAATCATAAATTTGTTCCGGATTAACGGTACCCGTTACAAAGGTACCTTCTGTCAACCAATGGGCGGAAATGACAACAATAGCCTGCGGTCGAGGGATATGGGCTGCGATGTTCTTGAGGCTTGAGGTGAATTCATTTTCCTGAACGACATTCATGGGGGAACCATGGCCGATAAACAGAATGGGCATTACGTTTTTCATCGTTTCATCTCTGGTAAAAACGCCTTTTCTTTTTTCAGAAACTCATTCTTACCCGGATGGAATGTTGATGTCAATTACGACTTTCCATGATGCATGAAATTGAGGGTTATGACAATCACGAGGACGTGAAGTCATTAGTCAGCCATGCCATCGTGCCGGTGTCCACCGGGAGCTCCGGTACCTCGCGCCGCAGGAAGCCGAATATCTCACGGCCTCTATAGCACGGATAAGGGTTTATATCTTCAGGCTAAGCAAGCTTTCACCGGACGAGTCCGATTAAAGCTCTGGCGCCGGGGAGAAGCCACATGGTCTTTTTCCGTAGGTTCGCTATAATTGAATCCTGACAACACCCGTCTCTCGATGGGTGCCCCCAGAATCTTTTCAATGTCCCGGATCGTGGCTTTGTCGTCGCTGGTCACCAGCGTCAGGGCGTCGCCCGTACGTTCGGCTCTGCCCGTCCGGCCAATCCGGTGAATGTAGTCGGTTGCAGTACCGGGAATGTCAAAATTGATGACATGGGAGATGCTGGCAATGTCCAACCCCCGGGCCGCGATGTCCGTCGCGACCAGGACGTTGATTTTGCCTGCCCGGAAACGGTCCATGGCCTGCTTGCGCTGGCTCTGAGATTTGTTGGCGTGCAGCGCAGAAGCCGCATAACCGGCCCGCGTCACTTTTTCTGCGACACGGTCCGCGCGGTGCTTGGTCCGGGTAAAAACCAGCACGGAATCAACGTTCATATTATCCAGCAGCTTCTGCAACAGCCCGGGCTTCAAATGCTGCGGTACGGGGTAGAGCATATGGGACACCATGCTGGAAGGCGCATCGTTTCCCATGGAGAATCGCTGCGGCGAGCGCAATGTCTTCGCAGCCAGTTTTTCCACGGCGGCATCGAAGGTCGCCGAGAAGAGCAGCGTCTGCCGTTCGGGCGACACCGCTTTCATGATCTGCTGGATGGAAGGCAGAAACCCCATGTCCAGCATACGGTCCGCTTCATCGATCACCAGGACCTCTACACGATCCAGTCTGGCGTTTCCCCGATTCAGATGATCCAGCAGGCGGCCCGGACAGGCGACGATCACCTCGACGCCTTGCTGCAAGGCCTTTTCCTGCGGCTGCATGCCCACGCCGCCGTAAACCGTGGCGGATCGCAGGGACGTAAATTTCCCCAGCGCATTCACCACGTCGTTGATCTGTTCGGCCAGTTCACGCGTCGGTGTGACGATCAGGGCGCGCGTCCTGCGGCCGCCCGGCTTTTTCACAGCCAGCAGGTTGTGCAAAATCGGAAGCACAAAAGCGGCCGTTTTACCGGTGCCGGTCTGGGCCGTGCCGATCACATCACGCCCCGCCAGAATCGCCGGGATGGCGGCCGTCTGGATTGGCGTTGCTTTCTGATACCCGGCCGCTTGCAGCCCTTGCGCAACACGGTCGTCCAACTTGAAACTTTTAAAACTCATTCTTTATCCTTTTTGTTTTTATTTACCAGCGGTTGAGAGATTTGAACCCATTTCGAACCGTTACGGCTGGTAAAGACACGATATTCCACACGCTTGCTTTGCGCCCGAAAGACAGGTCACGAACACGGCATTAAATTTGGATTCTGTTTAGATTAGCGGGATTTTCCTGCCGAAGTTTCTCAAGAAGAAAGGTTAGGAAGGCAAATGACAATCGCTATCACGAAGAACCCTCTACACCTATGGCCGATGAATAGCAAGAAGTATTATTAGAAATAAAAATGATCTGTTATGGAGATGATCTTCCCCTGATTGGATGGACACACCGAAAAGTTAGATGTTGATCCTCCCTCGGAACAGTGGACACATCATTAAGCTTCTGAGTATCTTTAAACCTTTTGTGAGCTTTCCTGCCAGGTGAAATTTTCCTGCTTCACTGCAGATGGATCCACATGAAGGTTGTCCAGTTCCTTTAGGGCCGCCTCCATCATGGGAGGCGGACCGCAGAGGAAGAAGGCAGCATCCTTAGCAACCTCGTGCCTTTTCAAGATATCTCCGCTCAAACGTCCCTTCTCGTAGCGGATATGGGGGTATTGTTGCTGAAAGTGACGCTGCACATCGTCTTCACGGCTCAAGCAGTGAACAACCGTGAGGCTGAGCTCCTGGGTCATTTCCTCGATCTCATTTGCAGAGAAGACATCTGCGATGGCTTTATTCGCCCAGAAAAGGGTTACTTTATTGCCTGCTTTAATATTTTTGAAGTGCCTCAGCACGCTCAGGAATGGTGTTATACCCACGCCCCCGGCCATCATAACGATTACGGGCTTTGTATCAATGTCTCTACAGAAGATACCGAGCGGACCCATACATTTTACCGGAGTTCCCGGCTTCAAATCAGGAATGGCGGAAGTGAACTGACCTTCCTTCTTAATAGTCAGATGTAGGATAGGATCCTCAGGAGCGCCAGCCATTGTGAACGGGTGCGGTTCACTCCATCCGTCAGGCCTCATGATTCTGACGGATACAAACTGTCCGGCCTTTCTACTTGCGAACTTCTCATCAGATCCTTCGAGATAAAGTGAATTAATATCATAGTTTTCAGGCACCACCTTGACCACCGTACAAATATTCATCTGGTCCTGACCTGCGCTTTTTGCAGTCATTTTACAACCTCCTCGACTACTGCTTTTGAAACAGTAGTCAGTGCTACACTTTAAGGTACTTGTTAAACCACGCTATGCAACGGCCCCAAGCGTCTTGGGCTGCCTCGGGTCTGAAACTAGGCCGGTAGTCCGCATAGAATGCGTGCGGCGCCCTGGGGTAAAGAACGAAGTCACTCGTCTTGCCTGCTGCCTTGAGGGCAGCTGCCATCTCCTTGACGTCGGCCACGGGGATGCCCAAATCCGCCCCGCCATAAAGGCCGAGGATGGGTGCATCGATCTGCGCGGCGATGTCGAGCGGACCGGCTGTGCGGACGCCGGGTGTCTTGGCAGGCCGAAGCTGGCCATACCATGCAACGGCCGCCTTCACCTCATGGGTATGGGCAGCAAAAAGGAGAGTGTACATCCCACCCCGACAGAATCCTGTTACACCGATTCGATCGGCCTGCCCCGCCGGATGCTGTTTAACATAGGCCATAAGGGCGTCAAGGTCCCCCATAACCCGTTCATCGGGAACCGAGTCGGCCACCTTCCGCACTGATTCTATATCGGGCAAATGCAGGACACCCCCTTCCCGTGCATAGGGCTCAAAGGTGACACTCAGAAAACCTTCCCTGGCAAAGCGGCGAGTAACATCTTTAATGTGCTCGTGCATACCAAAAATTTCTGGAATTACCAGTACAACCGGATATTTCCCTGTGGCTGAGGGTCGTGCCTCGTAAATCGGGATCCGGAAATCTCCGGAGGATATTTTGCCATCAGCCACCGCGAGACCAGCGACAGGGGTGGTGATGACCTCGCCTGCCACTGAATTCGCAGCCATTGCGAAACCCGCGAGACTGATACCCGTAATACTCATCCGTGCAATAAACTGCCTCCTGGACATACCTTCATATGCATTTGCAAGCCAATCTTCGATCATAACTACCTCCATTTGGGGGACGGATTATCATTGCGCGGGCTTCTCTATTTCATCTGTTCACGCTTCTCGACTACGCAATAGATACCCTCGCCTTCAAATCCCGGTTTAAAACACAGATTATCGGATCTGCATTCCGCCTTGCGGCGGTCCCCGGCTTTCCAACGATTGACAAGGTCCGGTTCCCTGATGAATGGACGGCTCATAGAGATATAGTCTGCCACTCCGTTTTCCACGAGCCGCTCCGCTATATTAAAGGATCGAATACCACCAACGAGAATCAATGGAATAGCGATTTGCCCTTTAAAGGCGAAAGCATCTTCCTGAAAATAAGCTTCTTTTTCTTCAGTGTTAATGCCCGGTCGGCTGGGAGACAATTTGCCGCCCGTGAGTACGCCACCGCTTAGTTCAATGGCATCGACGCCTGCAGTGACCAGCAGGCTTGCCGCTTGAAGAGAGTCTTCAATAGTCAGTCCTCTCTCTATGAAATCCTGGCAGTTCATTTTGACCAATGTCGGGTAGTCTTTGCCAACAGCCTTTCTGATGGCCTTACACACCTCAAGATGAATACGGGCTCGATTCTCTATCTTTCCCCCGTATTCATCTTTACGTTTGTTAAATGCGGGAGAGAGGAACTGGCTGAGCAGGTAGCCATGGGCGGCGTGAATCTCAACTCCGTCAAAGCCGGCTGATCTGGCTCTCCGGGCCGCATCGGCATAGGAGGCAACGATTTCCTGAATGTCGTGAACGGTAATTTCTTTTCGCGGTGATGCGGATGGCCCCTCCAAGTTCGAAACAACCAGAGGAGGCTGTTCGGTCAACTGTTCAGCCGCAAAGCAGCCGGCGTGGGCCAGTTGCAGGACGATCTTGCCACCCCATTCATGAACTGCTGCCGTCATATTCTGAAGCCCCTGAATGAGTCCGTCTTTGTATATGCCAAGCTGCCGGGGAGTTGCTTGCCCCTCCGGTCGCACATAACTATGACTGCTTATGATTAACCCCACACCTCCTTTGGCAAGGGCAGTCATTGTTTCAATCAGGTTCGGAGTAACAGCGCCATCAGGTGCAGCCATCCCTTCCCAGGTTGCCGATCGGACGAATCGGTTTGACAATATCATGCCATTGATTGTACTACCCTCAAATAATTTACTCATTTCGTTCCTGGCTCCTTTCTGGCAAACTCTTCATCGCAAAGATTAACCAACTGACCTGCCTTAAAATATATGCCCAGTATTAAATTGTGTCCGTTTCTGCCTTTGCACCCAAGTGGCTCCATAGCTTCTAATAACTTCCGTGCCTGATCATAGGGCGGCTTTAACGGCAATATTCTCATATTCCATCTCCTGTCAATAATTTTAGACTGAGGTGGGTGTGGCGATGATAGCCACTTCCATTGTCCCACGGGACATCGGATGATTACAAAATATACCAAAGAAATGGCAGGAAATAAAAGACTTTCTGATGTTACGGCTTCAAATATCGAACTACAGGGTAAAAGAAGAAAGAATCTCTTTGAAGTACAATGCGTGTGGAGAACGTTACAGAGTTGACGATGACTGCTTGAAATATAATTTTTCAAGTGCGAATTGACATTTTCATCCTTCCCATTTACAGTCTGCCATCATTATCCATTTCTTTTAAGGAGATCAGCATGGAAAAATCGGATCTGGAAAAATATTGTGAAAAAGCCATTCAGGACGGCGCGACTCATGCAAAAGTTATCCATCCAAGTAGTGTGGTAACAGCCCCGTGGGTAAGGTTAAAATGCCTGTTCGCATGCCCCTATGGAAACAGTCACTGCTGTCCTCCCCAGACACCAGCACCGGAGCAGACAAGGGCAATTCTGGATTCCTACCACCGCGCGATCCTCTTCCATCGAGAAGCTCCCAGGACCAAGGACCGAGGAGAGAGATTCATAAAATTATTTGATACTCTGGTTACGATGGAGGGTGACCTCTTCAAAGACGGCTATTACAAGGCCTTTGCCATGCTGGCCGGTCCCTGTGCACTCTGTAAGGAGTGCGGGAAAGTTCAGGGCATTCCCTGCCGCTTTCCGGCTAAGGCAAGACCTTCGATGGAAGCTTGCGGAATCGATGTCTTTCAAACGGCGAGGAATAACGGTTTTTTTATCCGTACGCTCCGGGAAAAGACGGAAACACAAAATATTTATTGCCTGCTGCTGGTCGATTAATGTTTTTTGTCTGCTGTTTAAAGTCTTGCATGTTGGAAATTTAAAGAGTTCAGTAAATGGTCGTTTATTGATATCACACAAAACAACAAGCATGGTGGACGAAATATTTTGAGGATTTGTTGCTGATGAGCGGCCGCGCCGGCGATCGAATCCCGTCCGCAGAGATCCGTCTCCAGTGGTAGGTTGGGTATCACGGTAACTGATATCCTAAGCTATTATTTCTTGATGTCTTCTACTGTCTTATCGATTTTTTTGCCGGCACGCTCCATCGGCCCTTCTTTCGGGCAGCCTGATAGACCCACAATCAGGGCGATCATTGACAACACGGCAATGATACTCTTACAATTATTCATTATTTGCATCTCCTTTTATTTTAACGTGTTGGTAAAATAATTATTCAGACCGACGGCGTCCTACTGTTCAATCACCCAAGACCTTCCTGAACTTTGCTAGCTATTTTTGCACCGGTACCTTCAGCTTCCAACTCAGCATTATCAATGAGTTTCCAAGAGATATCCCTGATCGTACCCTTCATTTGGTGGAATGTGCCTTCCGCCTGGTCCTTCGTGCTGGATTTCACAGTATTCCTCATCTTTCACAAGGTCACCCATTAATATACACTGTCAAAAAAGATTGCCGCAATACGCCATAATCAGTGTATGCGATTAAAATGATACGTTAATTCCTACGCCGTAGTATTCTGCCCGCAATTTGTAGAACTGGCCGAAGGGGAGATTGCCGTGGTAATATTCGCCGAAAATCTGAATGGCCCGTTTTTCGGTATAGGGGCTGCGGATGTTGATGCCGGCCTTGACATTAAAGTCGGGGTTCCAGTCGGTTTCCTCCCAGGCATGATACAGGACGCCGGCAAACAGGCGCATCGTCGGTTTGAAGACCGGCTCCCTGCTTTGATAATCAATGGCGGCCTGGACGCTGTAACGCTTGAGGTCAGAGTCGGTGTGGAGGATGTACGAAGGACCAGCGGTGAACTGGAGACCCTCCCATTCCCAGGCGCCGAGCAGTTCAATGGTCTCGAAACTTAAATTCATGCGCGTTACCTTCAGCTCCGGTTTCTGTGGCTGGAGGAGGAACTCGTCCCCTAAGTGGGAGGACTGGTGAAAGAGGCGCGCCCGCGCCGACCAGGGGCCGTTGCGGTAGCTTAGCGGAAAGCCGATGATATAGTCGGCATTAATCAAATCCATGGAAGAGGCGTCCAGATTGAACTGTGCAAAAACCGCTCCGCTGATGCTGAGCTGCCAGGCGTCCTCCTTTCCCCAGCCGGGCTGGCGCACCAGGCCGAAGCTATCACCGAACCCGACCGAACCGACATTGAAACTGTCACCGGGGAGGTTGAGGCGGAGGTAGGTGACATGGGTACGGGGCTCCTTGGGGCTCGCCATCGGGGGATAAAACAGCTGGCCCTGAGGGAAGAGAATGGTTTCCTTGGCAGGGATCTGCTCGATATTCTTATCGAGCGGCACTTCGCCAAATCCTACGATAAAGGGAAGAAACGCTACCAGGAACAGCCCTAAAAAGAAGTTTCGCACCGTCTACACCTTTCTCTCGGACGCTGAAATCCAACGCTATCGTGGAAAGATTTCCTTTGGAGGTCAGCGGTTTTTCTGCCCGCCTTCTTCCCTGATTGCCCATTCCCACTGCCGGCTCTTGCATCACCCTGCCAGCCAGCAGTGATCATACCGTTTTTTGAGTCTTGGACTCGGACTATTGAATGGTCATCCGGTTATTTACGCCCTTCACACCGTTTATGTCGTTGACGAGTTTGTTGACCAGATCCTTTTCTGCTGTGTTACTGGCCTTGCCATACATTGTGACCACTCCATCGTTTGTCTCGACCTTGGTAGTGAGGGCACTGGTCGAGCGATGGAACAGCAACGTAATCTTGACTTGGGCGGTGATGGAAGCGTCATCAATCTTTCCGCCCACCCTTGCCATTGTCATTTCCGAGGTATTTGACACGGTCATCTCATTATTTACGTCTTTAACCCCTCCGACATCCTTGGCGTATTCAGTGGTCAATTCCTTTTGTGCCTGACTGGCAGCATCGCCTCGCAGGGTCACGATGCCATCTTTCACGTGAACTTCAGTTTTGGAGCCGCTCACGCTGCGATGGAACAAGAGTGTAGCTTTTACTTTCTCACGGAGCCACGCATCCGAGTTCTCAGCGGGGCGTTCCCCTTTGACTTCCAGCCTGTTGTCCACAGTCTCGACCCCTGGCAAGCCCGCCACGGTCTCCCGGGCCAATGACTTGTGGGATTCTTCGGAGACAGTTCCTGTCAAGGTGACGGCGCCGTCCCTAGCCTCGATTTTGATATCATCAGCCCGGAGGAAGGTCTTGAACACATACGATTTTTTGGCGGTTGATTCGATGCGGTCATCCATCTGGGACGCCTGTACAGGCATACTGAACGCCAGCAGAGCGGCAACCGCCACCATCATTACTACTCGTCTATACATTGTTCTCATTTGTACGTGCTCCTTTTGTGGTTACTGTTGTTTTTTGAACTCTTAACTAACCTCTTAGCTTATGTTCAGACCCTTCACTTGCCAATACGAATATTGTGAAGTGCACTTATGACTCCAAAGACACTCAATAGCCAGATAACAACTACAATAATCACAACGACATTGAGAATTCTCTTTATGGTGGCCTGCATCGGTATATAGGCATTTATTAACCATAGAACCACCCCAACAACGACCAAAATAATAATCAATTGAGTCAATGGCATAGTCTTTCTCCTTTCATGTTGCGTATTGAAGGAGGAGGGATACTTTCCCCTCTCCCCAGAGCAGTGTGATGTCACAAAACTCGCAGTTGAAGGGGCACCCCGGGAATTCAGGATAAATGAGGAGTGCTTTCGCGGAAGGCCCGTTATCCATCTACCTCTTCTCTTCAACCTTCAAGTTGATCTTATCTGATTGTTCAAACACATTACCGACAGACACACTCCAACACCAGCTATCAGAGAGCCGGCATTCCATCTGGTCTTGAACTCAGGCTACTCAATGTATATCTTGAGTCATCTGAATGATGAAGACCTTTTGTGTATGACCATGCAGGATTTCCTCCCTCCCCTACTTCTCGCTTATCTGACCTTTGAGAAAACTCGAATTTGAAAACAACTCTCATTTAACTCACACATTAAGGATGAATAAAGATGGGTGGGAAAAAGATACCAATGCCCGGCGGTGGAGGCGGTTCATAGATGACCCGCGGCGGGGCATAAACTCTTCCACCGTAAACATATGGCCGATGATACACATAGCGGTTATGGTCATACCCGGGCCCTCTGTGCTGGTAACGGCCGTTGTCATGTTTTCCCATACTTTTAGGGCCACCTTTGCCGAGGGCCGGCAACACGTCTATACTGCTGATCATTGCAGCTAAAACAAGCCCCATCATCATCTTGCCCACAATGGATCTAAAACTCCATGTACTTGATGTTTTCATAAAGTCACTCCATTCTTGGATCGATTCCAATCGCCAATTTGGCGTCAATCTTTCATTGTATAATATTACCGATTATTTCCTCTTGGCCTTTGACTTTCCATATGTACCCGTTTGGAATATTGTATCGGTAGTCTTCTTCTGTTCATCCGACATACTGTCATAGAACGCCTCGAAAGGCGGGATGAACTTCTCCAGTTGTTCTGAATGGGCTGTAGTAATTCGACTGTGTAATTTCATATGCTCGACAGCATTCATGCTCTTGGTGCTTTCAGCCCTCTCCTTGGCAAGGGTGTCGGTAAGGACGTCCATGTCTTTCGCATTTTCCCGCATCACCTGAGTAAGGTTATCCCATAATTCTTTCTGGGCCTCGGTGATCTTCAGCGAGTCTTGAAGCTGTTTGATCTGGGCCTCAGTATGCACTACAGCAGTGGGTCTGGCAACTGCCGACGATTTCTTTTTGCCTTCTGCTGCAAAAGAAGGATTTGCATTGGCAAAAAAGATAGTGGATAAGAACGCTACCATCACAACAACGAGTGTAGCTGAAAAAACAATTTGATAAGCCTTTCGTTTCATAATCCGTCTCCTTTTAAGTTTAATCTTTACCGCTTGCATGCGCTAAAGATGCTGTAAACTAAATTATTGAATTAATTGTATTTTACTTTTTTATTACGTTAACTGAAGGGGACTGCCCGGAACCGGCAGTAAATTCATCCTGCCGCACCGGGGAGCCCTCCTCCGTTACCTGTTTCATCGCTGTTTACTTTTTCATTTTAGTAAATTTCGAACCTTCTATCGTGGCACCGGCCATAAGCCCTTTCTGGTCAAAGACAAACCCGACAACAGGTTGCTTAAATTTCATCGTGCTTAAGGAATCATCGACACCGACATTGATCACGGTTACCTTGGCATCAACACCCGCTCGCCAGTTTTCGCTGGTACGGAATTTCTTCAAAACCGCTGGACTCATGAAGACAATGATGATGTCCTTAGCCTGGGCTCCGATCTGATAGCCGAAAGATCCGGAAGCAATGTTATAGTAACCGACCGTTTTCCCGCCGATCCTTAAGGCTCCTTCGCCATACTCGGCACCGACGATGAGCCCCCCCTGCATGACATTAGGGATGATAAGGACCCCTTTGGCGGCGTCAAGAAACTCCTGCGCACCCTTGACTTGCTTTACAAATCGGTCGAGGGATGCATTGACGCTGGCATCGATCTCACTGGCCGTGGCCGCGTAAGAGCAAACCGGGAAGATTCCTATAATCACGGCCATGCACACGATGAACAAAATTTTAACGCTTGCTTGTTTCATTTTTTTCTCCTTTTATTCTAATGTGTTGGTAAAAAAATTATTCAGGACGACGGCGTCCCCCTGTTCAATCACCCAGGACCTTCTTGACCTGGCCGATCTTTTCCTGAATTTTGCCGGCTATCTTTTCCCCGGTACCTTCAGCTTCCAACTCAGGATTGTCGCTGAGTTTCCCGGCGACCTCCTTGACCTTACCCTTCACTTGGTGAAACGTGCCTTCCGCCTGGTCCTTCGTACTTGATTTCATGGTATTCATCCTTTAGGATTTCGATTTGACTGCTGGGTTATTTTGTTTCAAAAGCAAGGGTCCGGATCAATGTAAAACATTTTTCCGGACCCTTGACCCGATGCTCCTATTGCACGATGATTTCAAAGAGAACTCTCATGTTTGCCTTTGCTGCTTTTGAGTAAAGCTCTTTAGGCGATGCTTCGTACATTGCCGGGTTGGTCTCACCGTAGCCGATTGTGGAAAGCCTGTCCGGTGTAATGAGGCCTTCGTTAATGAGGTATTCCTGGACAGCCTTTGCCCTTCTTTCGCTTAACGCCTGATTGTAAGCCATCGTGCCGGCAGCAGAGGTATACCCTGCAATGCGGACTTTAGCGTTAGGGTTATCTTTCAGAAGCTGGATATCCCTTTTCAGGCGCACCTGCGCTTCCGGCTTAAGGGTCGACTTGTCGAAATCGAAATGTACATCTTCAAAAGCAAGAATAATGATCTTCGGCTCAGCTGCTGCGGCAACAACCTTCTCCTCAACCATCGGCTCAGCCGCAACGATAACGACCTTCTCCATTGGCTGTGCAGCCAGTTGTTTATAACGCAAACAATTTCCGGCGATTACTCTTTCCACAAAAGCGGCCATGGCTTTTGGGGTTACCAGTTTATCAGCGTTTACGGTATATCCACCTTCAACGTTCTGCACAATCTGTTCTGAAAGTTCTTTCCCATCGGGAACATATCCTAGCTGAATGGCATAAACGCAGAGTTTGTCGCCATATTCTGCGTTAACTTTGGTTATGGCCGCCATGACAGCTTCGGGCCTGATGTCATCAATACCCGGAAGATCAGAAAAATCACTGACAATGATCATGGCCGAATTACCCGCCGCCCCTCTGAGATCATTGCCTGCTGCCGTAATCGCTTTTGCCATAGGAGTTCTACCGTAGGCATTGTCGATAGAGTTTATTGCCGACCTATAATCTTCTTTCACCAGGGGCTTCATTCCATAAAGCAGAGCCGTTTCTTCGGACCAGAAAGTCCTGAACCCTGCGTTCAGCCTGATTTCCGGAATCGTCGCTATCATGTTTTTTGTAGCATTTTTCGCATGATACAGGCGAGTGGCTTCATTGACATTCGCTTTGCCGTGCAAATCACTCATGGAAGCAGATTTGTCAAAGAGGACAACGACATTGTCCGTTTTCTGAACCAATAACCCTGATCTAATCTGCGGGTTAAGATCAACCGGTTTAAATGTCGCGCAACCGATAAACAGGATGCAAAACATCAACAAAAAAATAAATCCATAGCCTATTCTTCTCATAGCAAGGTCTCCTTTAAATTTTAGTTGTCACGATTCATTGATTATTTCCGCTTAACGCAACATCTTCATTCGTGGAACTGCCGGGATTAAGATATTTTACCGTGGCCTGTCTTTTCCCGCCCTAAATGGGCCTCCGCCCCTGAATGACTCTGACCAGCACAACGATGATGGCAATGACCAGCAGGATATGAATAAAACTACCCATCGTATAGCCACTCACCAACCCCAACAGCCACAAAATTACCAGTATCACAGCAATCGTCCACAACATTTGATCCTCCTTCCTGATTGTTCATTCCTACTGCCGGCTATTGCATCTCCATATCAGCCGATAGCGATCATACAGTCTCTGCCGATTTTATGAAAAATTCTACCGGTACCGATTTAGATCCGTTTCCAATGAGTCAAGCCGGCGGGAAATGCCTGCTCTCTCCTCGTACGTGGTGGACCTGCCTCCTTCCGTCATCCGCAAATAATCACTCCGAATGGAGTCCAGTCTGGATTGATAATCCCTCCCCTCTGTCAGAGGCAAGCGTTGGTTGATTCTTCCATCATCAATTCTTCTTTGGAGTGCGACAATCCTGTCCCCATTCCTTGGTTCTTCAACTCTTGCGGATCGGGTCAGCGCCCTGTTGATCTCATCTCCAAGTGCATCAAGTCTTCTAAGAAGGTTGTCCCATTCTTCCCGGGAGACATTTCTGTCTCTAAGCGCCTCAAAGTCTGTTCGAATATCCTTCAGTCTTGTCAGATACATCTGGGACTGATCGGGGGTAAGCGCGCCGGTTTTCAACCCATCCCCAATCTTCTCCTGGATTACAATCATCTTGTTCTCTGCACTTCTTTGATTATCTGGCCATGTTTGTATAGAGGCGCAGCCCGAAAACAAAGCTAATCCAAAAACCATTAGTACTGCCAATAAAATAGCTTTCTTCATTTCTTTCCTCATCATGTGATCCTCCTTTTTGATTGCTCATTCCCACTGCAGGCTATTGCATCACCACACCAACCGGCAGTGATCATACAGTCTCTTGGGTCTTGAACTCGAACTACTCGATGGTCATCCGGTTCTTTACACCCTTCACACCATTTACATCGTTGGCGAGTTTGGTGGCCAGGTCCAATTCGGCTGTGTTGCTGGCCTTGCCAGACAATGTGACTACGCCACGCTTCGTCTCAACCTTGGTATTGAGGGCACTGGTCGAGCGGTGATATAGCAACGTCATCTTGACCTGGGCGGTGATGGAAGCGTCATCAATCTTTTCGCCTACCGTTTGTGTCTTTTTCGAGTTTTCTGTCACGGTCATCTCATTATTTACGTTTTTAACCCCTTCGACATCCTTAGCGTATTCAGTCGTCAGATCCTTTTGTGCCTGGCTGGTCGCTTCGCCTTGCAAGGTGACAATTCCGTCTTTCACGTTAACTTCAGTTTTGGAGCTGCTCACACTGCGATGAAACAAGAGCGTGACTTTCACTTTATCGCGGAGCCACGCATCCGAGTTTGCGGTGGGGGGTGCACCTTTGACTTCCAGCCTATTGTCCACACTCTTGACCCCGGGGAGGCCTGCCACAGTCTCCTGGGCCAATGATTTGTGGTATTCTTCGGAGACAGTTCCCGTTAAGGTAACGACGCCATCCATGGACTGGATTTTAATATCATCAGCCTGGAGGTAGGTCTTAAACACATACGACTTCCTGGCGGTTGATTCGATGCGGTCATCCATCGTGGACGCGTGCACAGGCACGCTGGTAACTAAAAGAGTGATGACAACCACGATCAGCACCACACAATACATTGCCTTAATTTGTACTTCCTCGTTTCTACCGAAATGTTTCATGGTATTCTCCTTCTTTGAAACTTCTATCGACCAGGTTATTGTAACGTCATATCGTTTTCTTGCTCTACCCGGTAAATTTTATAGATGGCAGCCTTTTCATCGTGGGATAAACTTTTTGTCATCCTACTTTCTATCCTGTTTTTCTTCTTCCCTTCTTTCAGGTTTTCCATGTCGAGATTCAGATTGTTGTGGTGCCTCCCGGTGTTGTGGCTCTAAGTGCTGTGGTTGGACCTCTCGGGATTGTTGCGGTTTGGCTGCCTTTCGAACTTGCTGTTTTGCCTGAGATTTTGGTTGAACCGCTTGAGACGGCTTTTGTGATCGAATTTGGGGCTTCAAGCCTTGGACACCCCAAGTATTTTGCTTCTCCCAATGTCTGCTCTTTTGCCAGTTGCGCCAGTTCCCTTGGACTTGTTGGTAGGGTATTCGTTGGTAGTTCCATGGATACCCTCTCCAACGATGCTCACTATAGTCGTTCCTCCAACCTGATGGTATCCCTCTATAAAAAGATGGAACATTTCGATAGTAGCCCCAACCTGAATTATAGCTCCGCGAGCGATACCATCGTTCTTCCCACAGACGCCACCACCAACCATTGTAGAAAAAGATGTCCGCATCATAGTCAGGGACAGCATAGACATAAGTCTCAGGGATCACTACCACCACCGGAGGTGCGGCAAATACGATGGGTGGAGGCAGAGAAATGCTAACCCTTGCCATCGATGGAATAGGAACTACAATTACCAACGCCAAAAGTATTGTTCCAAAAAGCAACTTTTTCATTTTGCAGCCTCCTCTATCCATACCCAATTTAACCTCATGTAACCGGCATTGCGGAATCAGCGGAATAGGCAATGGCACCTCTGCAGCGAAGACATTTCATAAGAAGCAATTTATCCATTAAAGCTCCTTCATCCCCGCGGGGTGGAAAACGGTGTGGAATATCCTTTCATAGGGCTCTTTGAGAAGATTCATCGCCCCCCGGAGCACCCTATAATGATCCGACTTTAGGTGGGTCATAAGGTTCTCCTGGGTATCCCATTCTTCAAGAAGAATGAGCCGATTTTCATCCTCGGTACTCTGGCAGAAGTCGCAGCGCTGGCATCCCTTCTCCAACCTTATGGAACCGATCAGGGAAACAATCGCCTGTGACAGCTCCATGCGCTTCTCAGAAAGGACCTTCATTCGTATTTTGACTAGGATCATACAGATCCGTAAGTGCAAGTGGCTTGCCAACACGCTAAAGCAAATCAGAAGGTGGAAGCGTCCTTTAAAAACAGGGGATTAGATTAATAGGAGAGAACTGCAGAGAAGTATGGAATGATTCGTTTAGCCTCAATATTTAGTGGAACCTCATCATATTGAGGGATACTTTGAAGGGAGGTGGACAGCCTAAACAGTTTCTTTTGTATCCGGCCGGACTATACCGAGCTTATGCATCCTCGCTCTTAAGGTGCTCGGGTGGAGGCCCAGGATCGCTGCGGCCCCGTCCTTTCCCTCGATACGCCATCGGGTTTCAGAAAGGATTTTAAGAATTTGGTTTCGCTCCGTCTCTTCCAAGCTCCTCATCGTAGATGACATTGGGAAAGATGAAATATCCAGTTTATCTGCCAGATGCAAAACCGGCCCTGGGCACAGGATCACGGCCCGTTCGATGATGTTTTCCAGCTCCCGGACATTCCCGGGCCATGGGTAATCCTGCAGCGCCTTCATCGTCTCCTTCTGGATCGACGTGATCTGTTTGCCCAATTTCCTGGAATATCGCTCTATAAAGGCTTGGACCATCAGCGGGATGTCTTCTTTCCGCTGCCGTAGCGGCGGAACCGTAATGGGGAAGACGTTGAGCCGATAGTAAAGGTCCTGTCGAAATCGGCCCTTGCGGACCTCTTCCTCAAGATCTCGATTGGTCGTCGCTATGATCCGCACATCGGCTTTGATGGTATGGGACGAGCCCAGACGCTCAAACTCGTTATACTGAATCACCCGGAGAAGCTTTGCCTGCAACTCCAGGGGCAACTCCCCGATCTCGTCCAGGCAAAGAGTGGAACCATGGGCAACCTCGAACCGACCGACCTGCCGGGTATCGGCCCCAGTAAAGGCCCCCTTCTCCCGGCCGAACAATTCGCTCTCAATTAAATTGCCCGGCAGGGCAGCACAGTTGACCGTGATCAAGGGCCGTTCCTTACGGGGACTCATGTCATGAATGGCGAAAGCTATCAGATCCTTTCCCGTACCGGTCTCACCAAGGATGATGACCGTTGTGTTCGCGGGAGCAACTTGTTCCGCTCGATAGAGAACATACTTGAGACCATCGCTTTGTCCGAGAATATGCTCAAATCGATGTTTCATTTTGTTCTCGTGACGGAAGTAAATATTCTCGGCCTCGAGTTGCTCTTTCATTGTTTTGATTTCAGAAAGAGCCGTCCGGAGTTCGACCGTTTGTCGTTCCAGGTCGTTGTGAGATTTTTTTAAAGTCTCCTCCATCTTCTTGCGCTCGGTGATGTCCACCATTACGGCGCACACCGCACCGGGCATATCCATGTGCTGAAGGGTACTTATGGAAAGTAAGACAGGTGCAGAATTTTCACCTCCGGTCTGTAAGGCCAGTTCCCCCTTACTGTTCCCCTTTAAACCCCGCTCAACCAATGCCTCAAATAATGGAAGGTCTGTTGCTGAAATGTATTGGTAAATTGAAGATCCTATTACTTTTTCCAGAGACCCTTTGACGATTTCTGCAAAACGTTGGTTACAGAAAAGGATCGTGCCGTCGGAGGCCAGGGTGGCGGCCCCTTCGTTCATGGTTTCGACCATGATCCTGTAAGGATGCTCGGCGCCCGATAGTGTAAAGACCCGATCTCCTTCCGCCGTTGAGACAACCAGACCATCCACCTCACCGCTCAGGATAGCGCGCAGAGTTTCCTCAGCTTCCATCATCCGCGATGTGAGTTCCTGCATCTCATCCAAAAGTTGCGGGCGTGTTCTATCTGATTTGTTCATGGTTTCGTACTCATGAATTCTTTTGGTTTCAGATCGATGCCGACAAGAAATCTTTCCGTATCCGACATGTCGCCGATGAGCCTCCGGAGTGGCAGGGGGAGTTGCTTGATGAGCGTTGGGGTGGCAATAATCTGCTCTTCCTTGGCCAGATTGGGCTGCTGGTAGATGTCGATCACCTTGAGTTCATAGCGGCCTGCCAGGTGTTCTTCACAGAGCTTCTGGACATTGGCGATGGCCAGGCTTGACTTTGGGGTCATCCCCGTAACATACAGCAGAAGAACGTACTCTGCCCAGTCTCGCTTCAAGGCCGCTTTTTCGAACTCCTCAGTGTTCGTTTTTCCTCTTTTCATATCCATCGTGGTTACACCATAACTGATTTGATCATCCGGAGACAGGACGAATATCGAGTCCCACCATCACGCGCTCTGTGTTAGCCAGATCTCCGATAATCTTTTTTAGCGGTTCAGGAAGCTTCCTGACCAGTGTCGGTATGGCAATAATCTGGTCCCCTTTGGCAAGCTGGGGATTTTTTATTAGGTCTATCACTTCAATACTATATTTCCCCTCAAGGTGCTCTTCGCAGATCTTCTTTAAGTTGGCAAAGGCCGTAATCGATTTCGGGGTCTGACCGGCTACATATAACCGGAGATTCCATATTTCCTCTGTCGCATCGGTCTTTGCTTTCTTCCTCTTTCCTGGTAGGGCAGCTTTCATCTTACTCTCCTTTACCTTTTCTTTTCATGGCCCTTCGCCGTAGAAGTTGAAGGTTTCCCCCTGCGAAGATGCGCCATATCCAAACGGTCTTCTGCATGGACAGCCTGTCTTGTTTGCTCTTCTTCCGCCATTAAATGCACCTCTTCAGTTTCCACCTCGAACTCGGCACGCAGCGCTGCGATCTTTGTTTCCAGGGCCTTCCTCTTGCGTTCCTGCTCGCGAAGCCTGCGATCCACCTCATGCCCGCGTACCAGCTCAGAGGCCTTTTCCCCGGCTTCCTGGGTTGCCCGGGCACTGCCGGTTAATACCTCGCCGGAACCGGTATAGATGTCGATCAGGCCAATGCCCTGGTTCGTGAGCAGGAACTCTTGAATCTGGTTGGAGTGGGCCATGCCGCGGGACTTCAAAATGTAGAGGCCCCGGTTTCGTTCCCCATTGAGTTCGATATCCCGGAGGAGAAGCCATGTATCGATCAGCGAAGATATTTCTTCGCTTGTGTGTTCAATGCGGCCTGTAAAATGGGTGAGGTCCGTAAGGAAAGTAGAGATATTTTTCATCTTCAAATAATCAACCAGGCGCGTTAATATGGACTTGACCTCTGCTGCTGTTCCCGCGGCATTCAGGTTGCTGATCGGGTCTACAATGAAAACCTGGGGTTTGAACCCCTCTATCATCTTGTGGAAGGTGAGAAGATGCATCTCAAGGCCGTAAAGCGAAGGCCGGGCTGCATGAAACCTGAGAAGCCCCTTCTTCACCCATCGGGTGAGATCCATACCGATGGAGCCCATGTTCCGGATGATCTGGCTGGGCGATTCCTCGAAGGCAAAATACAGGCAGCGCTCACCTCGCTGGCAGGCGGCGACGGCAAAGGTGGCTGCCAAGCTTGTTTTGCCTGTGCCCGCTGTACCGGAGACGAGAATGGTGCTGCCCTGGTAGAACCCCTTCCCACCGCCAAGCATTGTATCCAGCTTGGGGATGCCCGTGGAGATGCGCGCCGAGGAAACGGGGTAGTCGAGCCCCAGGGAAGTGATGGGCAGGATCGAGAGGCCGCTCTCGTCGATCAGGAATGGATACTCGTCGGAGCCGTGAGATGAGCCGCGGTATTTGATAATACGCAGGCGGCGGGTGGAAATTTGCTCCACAATACGGAAGTCAAGGAGGATCACGCAATCGGCGACGTATTCTTCGAGCCCGTAGCGTGTCAGCATCCTGTCGCCGCTTTCCCCCGTCACGATGGCCGTCATACCGCGGTCTTTCAACCAGTGAAAAAGCCGACGAAGCTCTGCCCGAATGATAGCGGCATTGGACAGCCCGGCGAAAAGTGCTTCTATGGTATCCAGGACAACCCGTTTTGCGCCGATGGAATCAATGGCATTCCCCAGGCGGATGAACAATCCTTCCAGGTCATACTCACCCGTCTCCTCAATCTCGTTTCGCTCGATTTTGACGTGGTCCATTGCGATAAGGCCACGCGCAATCATGTCAGGGAGATCAAAACCAAGGGAGATGAAGTTCTTCGCGAGATCCTCCGGCGTCTCCTCGAAGGTCATGAAGACCCCGGGTTCTCCGTAATCCATGGCGCCCCGCATGAGAAACTCCATGGCGAAAAGTGTTTTGCCGCAACCCGCACTGCCGCAGATCAGGGTTGGCCTGCCTCTCGGAAGCCCTCCCTTCGTGATCTCATCGAGACCCTTGATGCCCGTCGGACATTTTTCAAGAACAACAACATCACGTTTTGCCTTAACCATCGTCACCTCCCAACACCTTTACTAATCTAAAGTAATACCTGTAAGAGTAAAATACTATTAAGGCTGTTCAATAAAAACGCATTAAATCATAACCCCCCCCTGATCGCTCTCAAATCTTTAATCATCGCTCTTCAATCTTGTTAGATTCTATGCAAAATTTTAAAAAAATCAACTCAAAAAATGCGATTGGAAATAACGTACGACAAAAGCAGAGAGTATTCTTAACGGTTGCCTTTCAATCCCTTCTGGAACCTTTTTCAAATCTCTATTGATGATCATAAGCTCCCGCACCCCATATATCTGGTAAATCCTTTTCTTGCCTTTTTCCTTCTTTTTATGTCTAATCTCATTCGTAGCCCCTTTCTCTTATGAGATCTGCTCCCGTGGATTATCCCACAGTGGGAGCCACACTTCACCTTGGAGAGCGGAAGGGAAGTATATAATAAAATCGGCTTAAAACATCCGACAGGAGATAAATTGTGTTAAGAAATTTCTTAAGAAAGTTTTCATTTTTGATGGTGAGTTTATTGCTTGTCAGTTGTGCTTCTCAAAAATCCATAACCCCATTTAACGCCACAGACGTCAATCCAGAATTGAATTCAGGCCAGCCTACGCAGAAGGTCGATAACCTGATAACTGAAAAACCGATAGCGGTTCCCTCCTCTCAACCTGTTGAAGTTGAAAAAGAGGTGAAGTCTGTAAAAGAAACCAGCTCAGCAATGGAGCAGGCACCGGTTTCTAAAGCGGAACTTGTGCCAGAAAAGGTTTCCATTACCCTGAATGTACAATTTGACACCGACAAAGCAAACATCAAACCAAAGTATCATAATGACATCAAGAGAATTGCCGACTTTATGAGAAAATATCCCTCAACGTCGGTGGTCATCGAAGGACATACAGACAATGTCGGCAAAGAGCTGGTCAATGTTAAACTATCCCATCGCCGTGCCGCTAATATAAAAGCATATCTTGCTGAGAAGTTTGGTATCGACCGTTCACGCATTAAGGTGATTGGCTATGATTACCAAAAACCCATCGCAAACAACAAAACGGCGGAAGGAAGACAAAAGAACCGTAGAGGTGAAACCCACATTGAAACTAATATATCCCTGAATCGTTTATACTCTTTTTTTGAAGATTCAGATCTTCCTAAAGGCGGATTTTCTATAGTAAATCAAGAAACAATTGATACAAAAATTAGATCATTTAAGGAAAAACAGGGAGTTGCATCCTATTCTTCAAAAATAGTTAAGGAGCCTACCCTGGAACTTTATGTAATGTGGGGGGGGCTCTTTTCTCACTGTGCCATTCGTATTGAAACAAATTCACGTTCATTTTATCAGCTTGAGCTACAAACTTTGCCTGATTTAAAAAAAGCAGGCCTGAAAGATTTTCATAAAATTGGGGCGGCAATAAATTTATTAGGTGTGACTGAAGATCAATTTGATGTTGTGGAATTTACCGACAAAAATGAGCGAAATAAATTGGATAACTTCGAACCCCATTATGCAACCATGCCAATTTGCATTGATAAAAAAGCCACCAAGAAATCAACGCAATGGTATCAGGATTGCCTAGGCCGCTATGCTAGAAGTTACAATCCTGAAAATGCACTAAAAGCTGGGAATCGAACAAAAGTATTCGACTATAATCCGACCATCCACAATTGCTGTAACTTTGTAGAAGAGGCTTTAGAAGCTTGTGGATTAGAACATTGTTTTGATTTGGGAAAAAGCACTGGCCTTCATCATAAAACTGGTCCGCTGGAAGAATAACTACGGTGCTGATGCTCTAATTAAAAGAATCATGATTTAGTTTTCGGATAGGTCTGCACCCGGGTTTTCCGTCGGAGTTTGTGACGGAAATTAGTTCTATCGTCATCCATAATCCTCCGCAGATATCCGATATGGCGTTCAATGGCTACAATGTAAAGGTTCTGATCAACCAGGGATCTCTTTTTGAAGTGGTAAAGTGCATACATATATGTATTTACGTATGATTCAGAAAACCGCTTTTTCATGAATTCATAAAAACCTAACGTCTTTTTAATCATGTCAAATTCGATATCAAATCCTTCAATACCCGCTTCCTTGAATTCATAATATAAAAACAATAATTTCTCCAAATATTCCCTGTCGGACATTTGAGATAAAAGATCGGACGTGCCCAGGATGCATCCAGCTAATTGCTCTTCTGGTGAGGAAAACGTTATGGTTTCAAATCTGACATTTAGATCCGTACACAGAATCAGATTGCTCACGGTCATAATTTGATCCGGATCAATTTTAAAAGCCGCCTGGTGTTTATTGAGGAATTGAATGCTTCTTTTCACATGACTGGAGGTATACTTTGCGCCTGTACCTTCATCATCCCATTTTTCCTGAAGATATCCTGTATCATGAAAAAGAGCGGCTTTAAGAAGATTCATGGCAAGTTGAGCCGGAAGGGGTGCGTTCTTGATGTTGTATCCATCAATTAAGCGGGCGGTGGCGAGCAAGATATCGATCGTGTGTGTAAAATTGTGATATTCGGTGTTGCATGCCTTATAGCCAGGGAACTTCCCTTCGAACAGCTTTTTGATAAGTAAATAATTCTTATATATATCGCTGAAACTTCCGCTTGGATAATGATAACAGAAGATTTTCTTAACCTCAGTGATAATTGTTTTTGGGGTGGGATTGCCCATGAGCTGTGATAGCTGTACGTGATAGATGGAATTCACTTGCATATTCGGCATGATCAGTAAAAGTAGAGTCAGTTCTGTTTATTCGAACGGTCGCCACCGGGTGGCACAGCATCAAATAAGACGATAAAAGGGTCTACCGTAGTATTAAGGAGACTAGAAAGTTTATCACGGTACCGTGATAAATATACCACATTTTTTATTAGATTTCTGCGAATTTTTGATCATGACCGGTCGAATGGGGGGGGCTGCTTCAATATAAAAAGATTACCGACGGAAAGATTTTATTCTATACACTTGAATGTTTATGATTTATCGGTATGATATAGCATCCGTGGGGTAGAGGGCCAAAACGTTAATTCCATACTTGCTTCCAGTAAAGTATGAACCCATTGTTTGGGTCTTGTCTATGATGGCAGGACAATGTTTGCTTGTCTAGAGGTGAATTACGGAGATTTAGAATATGGGAGAAAAAAATCTGACCCCAAAGCAGCTTATCGAAGAATTAGAGATGCTTCAACATCGGATTGCTGAGCTTGAGAAGGAGTTAAAGGATCATAAGGCATTTCTCCGCATGATTGCAGATAATATTGGAGATACGATCCGGGTGGTTGACTTAAAGACTCTTTCCTACACTTATGCGAACCGATCTGCCAGTCAATTATATGGGATTCCTGAAGGGGATTATATCGGATCACCGGTCGGGACTAATCTTGAAGAGGATCAAAAGCAACTGTTGTTTGAGTTTATCAAAGACGAATTGGAGCATGATTCGGAAAGAGATCCTAAAAGGTCCCGGTTGATTGAGTTGAGAGAGATGAACCAGAAGCATGGTGATGTCGTCTGGACGGAGAATCATGCTTCCTTCGTGAGGGATGCCCATGGAAAACCAACAGCCATCCTCACAATTACACGTGATATCACCGACCGTAAAAAGAAGGAGGAGGGGTTAAGGAAATCTGCAGAAGAAATCAGTGATCTTTACGACAATGCACCCTGTGGCTATCATTCTCTGGATTCTGGCGGCACCTTTCTACGCATGAATAATACGGAACTCAGGTGGTTGGGATATGACCGGGATGAGATTATCGGAAAGAAAAAATTCGATGACCTGCTTACGTCGGAGAGTGTAATCGTTTTTCAGAAAATTTTTCCGGTATTTAAGAAGCAGGGCTGGATTAGCAATCTGGAATTTGACATGATTCGAAAGGATGGCAAAATATTACCTGTGCTTTTAAATGCGACGGCCATTAAGGACTCTGATGGCAACTACATCATGAGCCGATCTATTTTGTTTGATAACACAGAACGTAAAAAGGCAGAGGAGGCACTCCGAGAAAGCCAGGAACGGCTGGAACTGGCCTTGAGGGGCGGTGCTTTAGGTTCTTGGGATGTGGATCTGAATACAGGGCATACAACGATAAACAAACGATGGGCGGAGATGCTGGGATACTCATATGATGAGATTAAGAATGCCAGAGAAATCTGGCTGAATAGTATTCATCCTGACGATCGCGATAGAGTGTTGCAGATTGGAAGAGATTATCGGGAGAGGAAGAATCCCGATTATGAAGTAGAATGTCGTGCAATCACAAAACAAGGCAATGTGGTCTGGCAGAGTTCCAAAGCAATGGCCGTAGGGCAGGGTGCTGATGGTTCTGCCCTCAGAATGGTAGGCATAGTCATGGACATCACCGAGCGTAAACTGGCCGAGGAAAAAATGGTTGCATTGAATCGTGAACTTGATGAGGTTAATAAACAGTTGACATTGGCCTATGCCTGGATGAGGGATAACCGGGATCAATTGAAGGATCGCCTGTTCAAGGAAGAGATGGGATTTATGATCGATAAAGATGGTCTTATCGAAGGTGTGGCGGAAAGAGTGTTGGAATATACCGGCAGACAAAGGCAAAAAATTTTAGGTACGAATATGGTTGATCTTTTATCTGACAATTGCCGGGACATTTTCAAGGCTGAATTAAGTCAAGCATGGAAAGGCATAGGTAGCCCCATCAATATCGAAATTATTTCTACCGGAAAAGACTTTAAGGTTTTTGAAACGATCATGACCCGCTTCAACTTGAATAGCAAGAGGTTGCTTCTGGTCACTTTACGATAAAGGCAGAAATACTATGTATGGAAATGTTCCATGGCAGCTATGAAAGAAAATATTGATCCCAGAATGCATTCAGCAGAACATATATTAAATCAAACCATGATTAGGATGTTTAATTGCGGCCGTTGTTTTTCCGCGCACATTGAAAAGAAAAAATCCAAATGTGATTACCATTTTGATCGCACCCTGACGGAAGAGGAAATTAAAATGATCGAAAATAAAATCAATGAAATTATTAATTCAAATCTTGAGTTAAACGATGAGTTTATAACTTTAAAAGAAGCGCAAACTAAATTTGATTTAAAACGGGTGCCGGATGGTCAAGGTAAAATACGCATTGTTCGCATTGGCGACTATGACGCCACCACTTGCATCGGGCAGCATGTGAAAAATACATCTGAAATCGGTAAGTTCAAGATCATATCGAGTAATTATGATCAGGGGGTATTGAGGATTCGATATAAATTGCAATAAAAATTAATGCAAAAACTTCTTGACATTAGAACGATCGTTCTATATATATGACTCGTGGCAAAGAAACGGACTACCCAGAGTGTCGCAAGAAAGATCGGCCAATTCTTTCGGGAATACAGGCGAATGCCCTCCTACGCAGAAATGCTTGGCCTTATGGACGTCAAATCAAAGAGCGTTATCCATTTCTGGGTCCACAAACTCGTCGATGGCGGCTTTCTTGAAAAAGATGAGAAGGGTCACCTGAGGCTAACAAATCGTTCCTTTGCCATACCCATGGCCGGTTCTGTGCAAGCGGGTTTTCCATCCCCTGAAGAAGAAGCCTTCTGTGACGTTGTATCCCTGGATGAATATCTGGTTAACCGTCCCGAATCATCTTTTTTATTGCAAGTTGTTGGTGATTCCATGATCAATGCAGGCATTATGGAGGGAGACCTGGTCATTGTCGAAAGAGAGCGGGCTCCCAAGAATGGGAATATTGTTGTTGCCGAAGTTGACGGTGACTGGACGATAAAATATTTCAAAAAGCAAGGCAAAACCGTTTTTCTTGAGGCGGCAAACTCAAAATATCCCACCATAAAGCCCAAAGCAGAATTACGGCTCGGAGGCGTTGTCACCGCTGTGATCCGGAAGTATCACAGCTAATGCTGCTCATGATTATTTATGTATAAAAAGGACAAAGACATGCAGTCCATAGCATCAACTTTTTCAAGGTGGATAGGATGGCCTGAAATAGCCGTCAGCAGCAGTTTTTCAGCGAGGCGATTGCTGGGACGACACCGGTTTTTCATCGAATCGACAGATTGGGATGAAAGAATTCTTAATCAAGGAAAATGGATTGACGGGTTGTGCCTTGGCTTTATCATCCTTTCCCTTCTTTACTTTACGCCAGTCTTGATATTTACGCTCCTGAAGTAAATAATCGAAAAATTCAAAAATTGGCGCTATGATTTTCATTCACTCCATCAAAAGAAGAATTCTTCATGTCGACATGGACGCCTTCTTCGCAGCGGTTGAGGAGGGGAGAAATTCAGCTCTGATCGGAAAGCCTGTCGTCATCGGCGGCATGGGAGATCCCACAAAAAGAGGAGTGGTTTCTACCGCTAACTATGATGCCAGGAAATATGGTGTCCACTCTGCGATGCCGCTGAGGATTGCTTACAAGCTCTGCCCTCATGCTGTTTTTCTTCCTGTGGATTATGAGGCTTATTCCGCCGCCTCTCAACAATTTAAATCTGTTCTCATGACGATTACACCCGTCATGGAGGATGCCGGTATCGATGAGGCATTCTTGGATGTATCCGAATTATTGGATGCATCTGAAAGTATTGTCGTCAGGATTAAGACCAGGATTAAAGAAAGAACTGGCTTGACCTGTTCTATCGGTATCGCCCCCAATAAGCTCTTGGCCAAGATCGCATCCGATATGCAAAAACCGGATGGACTAACCATTCTGAATGAAGGGGATGTCGAATGTCAGTTGTGGCCTTTGCCGATAAGAAAATTATATGGAGTCGGACCGAAGACAGAGGCGCATCTGAAAGATATTGGAATTGAAACCATCGGACAGCTCGCCGCATCATCCACAGAGAAACTCGTTGAATCCTTCGGTCATTCCTATGGTCATTATCTTTATGATGCTTCAAGAGGAATCGATGATAGCCCATTGGTCACTCACTGGGAACCCAAATCGATCAGCCGGGAGACGACATTTCAGGAAGATGTAAAAAACTGGCAGGTGATCGCAAAAACGCTTGCGGAACTTACAAAGGAAGTAGTTGCTGAGATGCAAGCGCATGGATACCAAACCAGAACCGTCACGATAAAGATCAGATTCAGTGATTTTCAGACCTTGACCAGGGCAAAAACGATATCCGATTATACGGATGCTGAAGAAGAGATTCGGAAAGCAGCATTTGCATGTCTCAAACGGATTGATCTGAATAAGCGGGTAAGGCTTATCGGCGTTAGGGCCAGCAATCTTGAAAAAGTCACTTCATGAATTTATTGAACACAACCAATCAATCCGAGGGTGGCTTTAAAGTTTATTTTTATTTGAAACGTTTTAAGGTGCATGAAATCGTGCATATACTTGCTTTCCTGGTGTATCAAAGCCCTGTTCTTCAAGATATGCCTTTTTAGAAATAATTTTATCACTGGGAATAAAATCCTTTTAATATTTTTTATCCTGCTCACGGGGCCGGTCATTCATATTTTCCGGAAAAAGGCCGTTCAGTCCTCTAAACAGATTTTCCAGTAACCTTCTTCCCGAATTAGATGGAAAGCTTCCGTGCATGTCTTCATCGGGATGGCGTCCTGCTGATATTTATCCAGATAATGGCTGATTTCCCGGCATACGAAAATAAAAGCCTCCAGATTTTGTTCCGGTATCCTATCCGGTGCCATCTCCTGAAAAACATCACTCATCATCAGCTTGAAATCAGGTGCAGTTATCGTCACAACCGCTGTTGCTTTATCACCCATGACATCCATTTTTTCGACAGCAAAGGAGATATTTCGTGCAATCATATTGGCCATCAAACCGCTTCCCAGAGAATGACCCGTCCGATATTCCTGAAGGGTATGATTTGCTTTGTTTTTTGATGACAGGTAATGGTAGGCTTCTTCTGTTCGACCGCTGACGGTAGTGTTCAAGTAATTTGATAAGACATCTCGGGCATTTAAATTTACCCCTCTCCTGATAAAAAGTGTAAATAACAACAGGAGAATCAAGACTAAAACGATTAGCGTTGCCATAGATTATTTAACATTCCTTTGCGTCAGATCAGGGATGGCAACACTATAAATCCAAATCAGAAAATTTACCACTAGATGATTCGAGGAATTTGCAGTTGAAGAAGATGATATCCACTCGCGACCCATAATAAAAAGTTGGACGTCGGAAAGGATGTCGGTTACTTCCCGTCATGATGGATAGTAAATGTATAAGCGATATATCCACCGTCGTGGCTCAGGCTGATATCAACATGTTGAGTTGGAATATTGTCAATACAAACCATGGGTGGTTCAAGGCCGGAAGGGCTTTTCAATCGAGTGATATGAATATCTGAAGGTTGTTTTCTCAGACACAGGGCCAGATGTCTTCTGGCCATGTGACGGACATAAAAAGAAGCTTTATCGGGCTTGTGCACGGCGGGACCCATAAAAAACACCTTCTGGTACAGAATGATGTTTTCCTCCCCGGTATGCAGGGCTCCGATGCAATGCACATATCGAAAACCCATGAATAAAGTAATGTCGATTTGCCCCATGGAAGTATGAATATTTCCACAAACTTCATTCTGAAAGCTCCCTCTGGAAGTGGACAGCATGCATTCAGCCGGTAACAGGTTGCAGCTCTCGCCGTCAAGCAGCCTCACTTCATAGTGCTTTGGAATGGAAGATATTTTATGGTTGATTTTATGGCAGACCTTGTAGGCAGACTCTTTCGCCGCCCATAAGGCCCAGAGTGTAGCATCCGGAGATGAAGATTTGCTGATGAGATTCTGTTCATCTGTTGTGAACACCCGATTGAGAAAACGCTGATCCTGGCTTTTGCCTCTGTTCTCCGGATGTGTCAAATCCACCACATCATTGCCGACGAACATCAAAATAGTCTTCCTCCATCTTTGCCACACGTTGGATGATTTGGGTGGAATAGTCACGCTGTGCTCGAAGACCGTGGAGACCACTTTCCTGCAGGACCAATTCTTCCAGCGTGACGGTGAATTTCTCGCCAAACCTTGGAATCGAACCATAGGTATCCTGCCCATCCCCACGCAGATAAACACACAATAAGCGGTAACCATCGCAGGTCTTAACGAAGCGGCCAACGCCGTAAGAATAATTCTCCAAGTTTACTCGTCCGGTTCGCGAACGTCCCCCCTCAGGGAAAATGAGCAAGTTCTGGCGCCGGCTCAAAATATATTGGCATCTCTCAAGGGTTTTTCTCATCTCATCCCGGTTACCGCCGCGGCCGACGGGGATGCACTTGGACAGATAACACAATGCGGCCAACAGGGGATTGCGTTGGAAATTAGCGCGCTCCGGCAAATTCCAGGGAACGAGATGAAATCGAATGGTCTGGTCAGGCAGGGATAGCATCGCGTAGGTGAGGATCACGGAGTCCACCATCGTCAGGTGATTGGCGCAGACAATCCAGGGACCCTGGTGCTCCTGGAAAAAACGAGACCACTCCTCTCTGACCCGTTCCAGATCGTGAATCCGGTAACCCCTTAGCCGCATCGCGGCAAAATAGAGGGGAACGAGAAAAATAGATGTCAACCGGCCCAAAGCATATTGCAAATGAACAAGGCCCTTTTCGACAAAGGTCATAATCAACTCTGATATTTTAGCCGGACGGCTGCTTTTTAAAGATGCTTTCTTTTGATCAGTGCCACGGCATCTCCGATTGTCCGGATTTTGTCAGCTTCATCGTCCTCGATCGTGATCCCGAAGACGTCTTCACACTTGATAATAACATCAACGAGTCGAGCCGAATTCACCTTCAGATCGTTCAGGATGTGTGTGTCCATGGTCGCAGTTTCCGCCAAGTTCCCATTCCTTGTAAAGGGTTTCAAGATATTGAGCATTTCCAGGAAAATTTTCTTTTCATCCATTGTTTAAACTCCTTCTTCCCATTTTTTAAAAATCAGACAACTATTGACATCGCCAAAACCAAACCCTGCTTTCGCGATGATTCGCAATTCAGGATAGTCCATGCAAACTTGAGGAATCCTATCTGATATGGCCTGGATATCAGGATGAAGATCCTCGCAATTCATCGAGGGATGAATAAATCCCTTGTAGATCTGAAGGACTACGGCAACGCACTCGATGGCGCCGGCGGCCCCTAAGCAATGGCCGATGAGTGACTTTGTCGCATTGATGTACGGGAATGTTTCCGGCTTGCGTTCAAGAGCCTCCAGCCAGTTATTGATTTCTCCTGGATCCGCATATGTGGCGGTCAGGTGCCCGTTGATGGCGTCGATCTGGTCTGGACCAATGCTTGCGTCGGCGATGGCACTCCGGATGCAACGTTTTACCCCTTCGGGATTGGGGGCTGTCATGGACCCTCCCATACGCTGGCCTCCGCAGTTGACTGTTCCTCCCAAGATCTCAGCATATATCCGTGCTCCTCGTTCTCTGGCTGTTTCCAGATCTTCCACGACGAGGACGGCGCCTCCGGAGCCGGGAACAAAACCGCCAGCCGAAGCGCTCATGGGCCGCGAGGCAGCCTCGGGCCGGTCATTGAATTTCCTGCAGATGACGCGCATGGCATCGAAACCCGCCCAGATATAGGGCGATGCACCCTCCGAGCTGCCGGCCAGGACACGTTTCGTCAGCCCCATACGTATTTTCCATAGGGCTTCGATAATCGCTTCATTCCCGGTGCTGCAGGCAGAAGAATTGGAGGTAGCCTGATTCCCGAGGGCGAGAAGTCCGGCGATCCGGGCAGAAGTCCCGCTGTTCATCACCTGCTCAACAATACGGCTTCCGAGGCGGCGAACCCTTCCCTCGTTGACTCCGGGAACAACCGTTCTCGCGATCGTATCCATGCCGCCGATACCAGAGCCCAGGATCACGCCGGTATCCCAGTCTACCCGGTCATCATTGGCATCTGGCACGCTGAACCCCGCATCCACCCAGGCATCCACCGCGGCCACCGCGGCATAACCGATATTGTCGTTAATGGACATGAGTTTCTCGTGGTCAAAATAACTTTTGCGAATCTGGTCGAAGTCCTCGGGGATCCCTCCCACCTGGCAGCCAAAATTCAGTTTCTCCAGTTCGGGAATGAACCGGATCCCTGAACGCCCTTCACGGAGGGCTTCTTCAAAAGCCGCAAGACCGTGGGCATTAGGCGCCGCAACACCCATGCCCGTGACAACAATCCGTTTATTCATGTTCTACACAACCTCCGCATCTCCTTCAGGAAGCAAGAATTCATCACATTAAAACGCCCATACCGGCGAGAATGCCTCGGCAGACCGGCTCGCCATTTTCCCTTTCCATGCTGACTTCCGCTTTCAGGTTATTTCGGCGAAAGTAGATCTTCCGACCCTTGATGATGACCCTCTCTCCTGGCCGAACGATCCCTGTAAACTCCACCAGGTCGGCCGAAGTGAAGAGGGTCTGGATGTTTTGACTTTCTTCAGAGGACAGATGAGCTTGCCTCATTGCAAGGTAAAGACCAAAGGCGACCACCCCCGTCTGCGCCATGGCCTCAATGAGGATAACCCCCGGCGTAACCGGATTTCCCGGGAAATGTCCCTGATAAAAGCCTTCATGGACACGAAAACGGTATGATCCGACGATATGCTCCTCATCCACCTCGATGAGTTCATCGATGAAACGAAATGGCTCCTGCTGCGGTACCGCATCCAGAATCCTTGACATGAACGCCAGGTCAGCCCCCATAGAGTCCTCCATTGACATGGATGATGCTGCCGTTGATATAGGAGCCACGGGTTGCCAGGAATGCGACCACCTCCGCCACCTCTTCCGGACAGCCCATCCTTCCGAGAGGTATATTGGAAATGATCCGATCTTTCATGACCTCGGGCAGGACAGCCGTCATCTCTGTATCGATGAAGCCCGGCGCCACGGAATTGACCAGGATGTTGCGCCCGGACAGCTCTTTGGCCAGGGACTTTGTAAAAGCGTCCAGGGCGGCCTTTTCCATGGTGTAGGGGATCTGGCCCCCGTTGCCGGTATGGCCGACCACGCTGGAGATATTTACGATGCGTCCGCTCCCGCTGCGGAGCATGAAAAGCCGCAGAATGCGCTTGGTCAGGTACCAGATGCCGCGCATGATGAACCGCTGTTCATCGAACTGCTCAATCCGCATCCCATGAATGTCGCAATTGATCGAGAGACCTGCATTGTTCACCAGGACATCCACTCGACCCGCCTCGGTCTTTATCCGGTCGATCATGGCCTCCACCTGTTCCATATCAGACAAGTCAGCCTGGAGAAGGAACCCCCCTCTGATGTCAGATAGCAAAGACCGGGCCTTTGACTCGCTTTTCCGGTAATGAATGCCCACGGTAAAGCCGCTTTCGGCGAGGGCGCGTACGCAGGCGGCTCCAATTCCCGTTGCACCCCCTGTAACAATCGCTACAGGATGATCCTTCATATTTCACTCCCAGCTATGAGGCCACCCACGGCATTTCGAGACCGTTTTGGATAATCAGGATAAACAATCCCTTTGAATACTCCGGTTCTGGCTTCCGAGATCTGTACCACTAATGCGTCATCCACAAAGACATTCCCATCTCCGATGATAATGGTTGCGCCTGATAAGTTCAGGTGGGCAAACCTTTTAATTGCAATCTCATAGCGGATGCTGCGATTATAAGGGCGGATCTGCCCGTTGAAAGAAACCTCGCCGCATCCCAGTGCCCTGCCGGCCCCCAGCGCACCCCGCCAGACACCATAGAAACCGAGTAACTGCCAGATGGCATCCACGCACAGACATCCAGGATGCACAGGATCGCCGGGCATGTGACATTGAAAATACCAGGCATCCATGCGGACATCCTGTTCTGCGATAATGGATCCTCGTTTACCATCGCTCACAAAGGAGAGGACCCGGTCGATCATAAGAAAAGGAGGTGCAGGCAAACGGGCGTCGAAATCGGCCGGAGGATCGTCCACCAAGGTCCCGTAGGCAAAGGCGATGAGTTCCTCCTGGTTAAAATGTTTCTGTGTAAGAAAGTCTTGATAAGTCATGATATGATTCTATCGTGTCCTTTTGTTCGTTACTTAACCCTCGATATTCAGAAGCATATGCGCCCATGTAAGCCCAGCCCCTACAAGGGCAACCGCCACATGATCACCGCTTCTCAGTTCACTCCAGTGCTGGCTCAGGACCGCCGGTGCCCCGGAACATCCCGTGTTGCCGAAATGTTCCACATTGCACCAATGATGCTCTTCCGCAATGTTTGCACGGTCACAGACGCTGCGCAGTGCCCCCAAATTGGCCTGATGACCCACAAAGATAAATCGATTGCCGTTGAGATGAGATGATGATTTCAGCATCAATAGCGACTCGGTCATCTTACGGATAGCAAATCCCTGGACGGCACTGCCATCCTGCTGGAAGTATCCCAGTCTTGAAATGGTCACTTTGTCCCAGGATGAAGGTTTTGAGTTTCCATAGGCGTTCGTGAAAACCATCTGAGATGGAACCGTTGCAGAGACAACGGCAGCGGCACTGCCATCCCCAAAGAGGACCGCTGTGCTCCGGTCCGTATAATCCACAACGCGGGTCAAGTTCTCCGGATTGACTAAGAGAATGTATGGCGGAAGGGTCTCCGGACGCATACATGCCAGGAAATGGATCTGCATTCCGAAAGTCGTACAGGCGGAGTTCAGATCCAGACAAGGGGCATCGATACCGAGTTCCCCGGCAATACGCGCTGACTCCGGTGGTGTGAAAGTGTCCGGTGCAGAGCTCCCGGAGATAACAAGCCCGATATCCCCGAGCGCAATCCCCGACCGATCCAGAGCCATCCTTGCGGCAGCGGCGCCGTCCCTGGCGTTACAGTGCTGAATAAACGCATAGGCTGCACGAGGATCGCTGTTCTTGGTATCCCGGATATACTCCAGGGGCAAGCCTGTGCGGCGTTCGTGAATGCCGACCCGATCCAGGATCCACTCCTCTGTCGTGCCGATATCCAGATCTTCTAAAAATTGATTGGTGATTATATTATCGGGATAAAAATGTCCCAGGCCATGCAAATAGAGCATTTTCAAACCAGCTCCCTTCCAATAATCATGTTCTGGACCTCCCGGACACCCTCGTAAATGTCGATGATGTGGGCATCCCTGGCAAGCTTTGAAATCTCATATTCCGCCATGAATCCGTATCCTCCATGCAGGTGAAGGCCCTCATTGGCACAGAATATAGCTGCCTCTGCCGCTGTATTCTTAGCTAACGAAGCGTAGATCCCCCGGTCAGGGGCCTGCTCCTGAACCTTGAGTGCGGACTTCATCAGAGCAAGATCCGCCAACTCAACTTTTTTCCACATCTGCACCAGGGTTTCCCTGGCCACGGGCAGATCGCAGATCCGCTGACCGAATTGCTTCCGCTGCTTTGTATAGGCCAGGGTCACATCAAGGGCTCTCCTGGCAAGGCCCACACCGATAGCGGCGACCATGGGCCGCGCATAATCGAGTACATCCACGATATATTTGAATCCCAAGCGCCGATCGCCGATGATCTGCTCTGGCTGAATCACCACATCTTCAAAGGTGACGCTGGCGGTATTGGAGAGGCGCTGTCCCAGTTTGTCCTCCGGCTTGCCGATGCTGATCCTTCCCCCTCCGGGAAATGAAATTTCGCGGCCTTCATGCTGTGCGGACTTTACATCAGCCGGTAACGGCCCATCGACCGGGACAATCACACAAGCCATGAAATTTCCGGAAGGCTTGCCAACCTTGCACAAAACAGTAAACTGTGAGGCAAACGTCGCATTGGTAATGAAACACTTGGCCCCGTTCAAGAGATAAGTTCCATCATCTGACTTTTTGATGAAGGTCGTCATGGCAGAATTATCGGAACCGGCGCCTGGTTCCGTGAGGCAAAATGACGCCATTTTAGGCGCATCCACAAAAGGCTTCAGGAAAAGCGTCTGTTGCCTCCCGGTCCCATGCATAGCGATCACAGCGTTCGCCAGATCGTTGCACATGGCAGAGGTGGCAATTCCCGAATCTCCGTAGGAAAGCTCCTTAATAATCAAGGCAGAAGATGTCATGTCAATGCCGTACCCCTTAACGGATTCCGGGATGCAGAGATTCAGGATCCCTATTTCCCAGGCCTTGTGGATAAGGGTTTCGGGGAAGGTATGCTTTCTTTCCAGGTCCATGATCTGTGGCAGGATATCGGTTTTGACGAACCTCTGTACCGTATCCACATACATCTGTTGTGTATCACTCAAGCAAAAATCCATTTTCTGGCTCACTCAATTATTGAAACCAAAAATCCGCGCTGCGGCAGACAGCGAGACAACGGACATACAGTTGACATCGATGGTTTTAAAGAAGTCACGCAGTGGCCTTCCGGGGCCAATTTCGTAAATGGCATCAGCCTTATGCGCTATCGCCTTCATATTACCCATCCACTGAACGGTGCTGCTCAACTGATATACCAGGGCTCGCATGATTTCTTCACAGCAACCGTGATGAAACGAACCCGTTAGATTCGACGTGACACATATTGCATTTTCGGGGCTGAAATTACTGCAGGAATGCTCTAAGACAATCGCAAACTCCGCTTCTACAGATCTCATGAAGCGGCTGTGAAAGGGCGCGCTCACATTAAGCGGGACATAACGGAAGGTCTGATCACCATGGATGGTATCTGCCAGACGGACGGCAACCTTCGGAAAGGCTGAAGCGGCGCCGCTGATCACCACCTGTTCGGATGAATTAATATTAGCGATATCGACCGGCAAATCCGCAAGCGCTTGATCAATCATATCCATATCCAGATCTTCAGAAATGATCGCGGCCATTCCACCAATACCCACAGGGTATGCCTCCTGCATCAACTTCCCTCTCTTCTGTACGATACGGAGCGCTTCAAAAAGGGGAAGCACATCGGCCGCCACGAGGGCCGTGAATTCACCGAGACTGTGACCGCCGTAAATCTTTGGTAAAAGTCCATGAAGATCAGAAATGCCTCTCAGCATGGCAATCTCTGTGGTCAGGATACAGGGTTGAGTATACTCTGTAAGGTTCAACCTCTCATCGTCACCGAAGCACATGGCAGCGACATCCCAGCCGACTGCATCTGATGCCTCTTGATAAATCTCCCGACAAACCGATAGTTGATCATAGAAATCCTTGCCCATTCCGGGACGCTGGGATCCCTGGCCGGGAAATACGATGGCAATATCTTTGTCATTCATAATCAAAACTCCTTCTTCGGCAATGAATCAGCCCAATCACTTCCAAGGTTTGTGCCAAGATGTGGCTTTCAGGAATCTTCGTTCATATCGCCTCGTAAATATTGTTAAATTGGGAAGAGATATGAAAAACCAAGAAGCATTCTTATGGGGATAAACTGGGTATGACCCTTCGCACTGTGTAAATCTCTTCGCACTGAAGACTCATCAAAATGGCAGATTTCCAAATGAACATGTGGTATAAATATCCAAGGGCAGGTTTTAAGTAGAACGAAGAAGTTTTAACATAAAACCCACTATCCATTATCTTTATAACCACATGAACGAAGGCAAAGGATGAAAAGTAGAAGGAGAGATTTTCTGAAAACCACATGTTTTACGCGCCCAAAAGGAATTCTTATCAAAATATCAAACAAACCACTCAAATGAAAATTTCAGAATGGTTGGATAAAAAGGAAGCAGAAGGCGTTGATGTATCTCAAATCGCATTGCCTGATGACCTGTCTTATGACGAAGTCCCCGACGAAACTATTTTTTTCGAGGAGATTAATCCTTGCGGAATCCTCTGTACAGGCAATCATCCCTTTTCTACGGTCGAGCGCTTTGGACACTGGTATTATGGTAGAGGTCAAGACAAGGAGGCCGGTATTCACTCGTCCGGAATGGAATGGAGGCTTTTTACAAAAGATAGAGATCTCGCTGTCAAAACAGCCAAATCACACATAGAATAAACTATTGAGCGTGGCCAATTGAAGACGCAATGGTTCTTCCTGAATTCTTCTCTGCAGTTATTATTCAAAAGAGCAGATATATTCTAAAATGCCATCCCCTGCGGAAATTTCAAAAAATGACTTGCCGGGCACCATAAAGAATGTGCCGGTCTGATATGTTTTCCATTGCTCTTCGCCGGCTTGACGGACCCGGCAGTTTCCGGCAGTGATTTCCATTTTTTCCGGAGCATCCGTATTGAACTTGAAAGATCCCGGAAAGATCAAGCCTACGGTCTTTTTCTTTCCATCCTTGAACAAGACCGTATGACTGACCACCTTCCCATCAAAAAAGATGTTGGCTTTACAGATCACACTGACATCATCAAATCGTTCCGGCGCATTCATAGACTTTGGTTACCTCCATTATTCTTTTTTTATATCCCTTATCAAAAAAAAAATTTAATCCGGGTCTCTACCTTGCGCAGGATCATCCCGCGATATTCTCACAAAGCCGGAATCATCCTGATTTGAGTGATTTCCCGATGTCCCAGGCATTGGCAAAGCGCTGCCCAAGTTTCCAGTAACCCGTATCATTCATCACGAAGAGGATGGGTTGAACCTTAGCAAAATCAACGATACCGTCGGTAAGATATTCCTCATCAACATAGGTTTCCACGATCTCGCCAATGAATACGTCATGCTTCGGGAAATCCACCGTCTTCATCAACCTGCATTCCATGTTGATGGGACATTTCCGGATCATGGGGGCTGTTTTTAGTTTCCCATAAAAGACATCGAAGAGTTTCGACTTATCCACTGTCTTTCCTGAAACGAGTCCACAGTAATCACTCACCTGCGCCATTTCGATAGAGGGAATGCTGACACCGAATGTCCCATTTTCTTTGATGCCGGCATTGGTATAATGGGACTTGGCCATGCCCAGGGAAATGGAATTGAGGTCCATAATCCCCACATGAGCGATCGTGATGAAGTTCGCCTTTCCAGCCACATCAGCACCGACTAATGTGACAGGAAGGGGATATAGACAGTTCTTTACACCCAGCTCTTTTTTCATCATGGCCTCCTTAAATCAGGGGGTGGTCTCTCTTCTTCATCCTTCGAACCCGAAAATCCTCTGCGCATTCTTATAAAATACCTTTTCTAAAACCTCTGGTTTATACCCCTCGGTTTCCCAGTCGTGGAAGAGACGTTCATAGGAAAACCAAGGATAATCAGAACCAAACATGACTCTGTCCTGGAGGCGTCCATTGATCTCCCGCTTTAGCTCCGCAGGGAAGTATTTTGGCGACCAGCCATGAAGCTCATTATGGACATTGGATTTGTGTATCATCACGGCGGTCATTTCATTGTGAAAAGGCCAGGCGCAATGAGCGGCAATGATCGTCAAGTTGGGAAATTGTATGGCAACATCGTCAACATAAGGGATAGGATTTTCATAGCTCAAATGGACCCCGCCACCTCCGGGTTTGCCCTGACCGATAGCGGTCATGCCTACGGATAGTTTGACCGGGACGCCGGCTTCGGCACATACCTCAAACAGGGGCCGGTATTTCTTGTCATTGACGGGTATTCCCGTCAGGATGGCGCCAGTGTAAATTCCCAGCATGCCCACATCTTTAATGCATCTCTCCAATTCACGGGCACCCTGATCGCCCAGGTTAGGATCGATGTCGCCCCAACACCCAAGAATGGTGTCAGGGTAAGTCTTTTTAAGGTGTCCCATATAGTCATGCATCTCTTTGATTTGCGCCAGATCACGATTTGCTTTGGCCCAACCCATCGGACTCATCATAATGGCTTTGACACCAGCTGCTCTTAATCCGGTTATGAATTCCTCCTCGCTCGTAAAAGCTGACTCTCGCTTGAATACGGTGCGTATCATGACTTCAATTTCATTCAGATTGGGATGGTACTTCATTGCCTCCCTGGTAAAAGTCTGCACCTGGACATCAATGACCTCCATGCTTCCATCTCCTTTCATCATTTTCCGCTAATACAGACAGAGTGCTCGGCGAGAATTTATAAGCCATTTTCATCATCCTCTGTTATTTTTGTAGCATATTTTAAACAAAATATCCGCGGTATTTCTTTTAGGAAAATATTCAATGCCCCTGGATTTAACCTGCCCCTCCCCTCTAAAACCGATCCGGTGGAGGATTCCGGCATCATCCCGGACCATCCTTAAGGGGGGGGCAGGATGAGTCGGAGGCGTTATACTGCAGAGCACATGATTGGGTTATTACGGGAAGTGGATGTGAAGCTTTCCCAAAGCAAGAATGCAGGAATCAAGGAAATGCTTGCCAATAACCTTTGGGTTGTTTATACATCAGCGGTAAAAGATGAAGCGAACTTTTATAGCGATATAACAGTAAAAACAGGCACAGCATGAAATGGAAAATTTCAGATCCGCAGACATGCCTTAATCTTATCAGCGCCATGATCCTGCTGGTCGGTTTGGGCAGCGCCGTCTTGATTTATCGGACAGCTGAGAATGAATCGAACAGCGTTTTGGGTTACGAAATAATAGGTGGACAAGCTTATCCCATTATGCCTGAAGATTCCAAGATGTATCTGCGGGATTTGCAACTCTATAGCGGAAAGGCAGGTGTGCTTGCGGATGAGTTCAGGCGTTGGTTTGTCGGGTTGTGGTATGGAAAATCACTTGCATTCACAGTAGCCTACATTACCCTTTTTGTATCCTTTGTGGTTTTCTATGCTGCCAATCACTTGCCATCCCGCTTAAAATCTGATGTCCACAGTGAAAACAATCGGGACGGAACCGACTAAAAATATAATGGTTCGTCCATCTTTCTTAAACTGTCTTTAACAAGTGACGCCCCTGAAGAGTTTGAAGCGGCGGGACACGCTCACACGGTGATGATTACCGATTGTGATCACTGCTTATAGAAGCGGATATTATCAATCCAGATGGCGCCTTTTTTCGTTTCCTCGCTCACCATGCCGTTGCAGGTTCCAAATATTACTGTTTCTACGTGACTCATGTCCAGAATCTGTTTTCCGGGTTTAAACCCTTCTCTTTTAATAAGCCCATCACTTTTTGTGTAGCTGAATTGATCAAACGGTATCTTTAATAATTGCCAATTTTCTGTAATTTCGTATCTTGTGAACCATCTGTTTCTTACAGCGGGCTCATCACGGTCCGAGATGTCAAGATTCAAGAAGCCGGTGATGGGGTGCGTCCCCTTTACATAAAATTCTACACCTGTAAAAAGAGAAAGGTCCCGTTTTTTGTTATTTCTAATACTTGGACACGATCGCTCTCTTTTCTTTAGATCGAAAGTATAGTCCATTTTGAGCGATTTTTTAGAATTCTCCGCTCCGGTATTTCCGTCTATTCTTACAAAACCATCTTTCCCCCTCGGCCCGATTACCCATGAATGATCAGTCAGCGTTCCCTCAAAATCTTCGTTCCAGTTGCTGGAATCCCTCATTTCCATAGGTTTAAAGAGCGGTGCGGATACATTAATGGCGGCAACCGCCTGACCGGTCCTGACATTAAGGAGCCGAAGATTGATGTCGTATTTATCTCCGATTTCGGCCAGCGTTCCCGTCAGGATCAAATCGGCAAACATGAGTCTTGGTCGCAATTGTTCCGGAATTGTCTCGCCAAGCCCCGATTGGGACAACTTAATTTCTTCCATGATGGTACTGAGTTTTGATCTTTCCACTACAATATAATGTCTTGACTCAATTAGTGATGAAGATAGCTGTTCCATCAGGATTGCGCCGGCTTCCTTTAATCCTCCTCTAATCACTGTAAAATCAACAATAGCGATCCTTTTCTTCGGGATTTCCAACTTTGTATTCTGGCCGATCGAATATGCAGGAGATTTATTGAGAAGGATGGTAACCAAATGATCGATTACTTTTGTTATTTCTCCATGATTGCCGTTGATGGCTATGTTTAATCCCTCGATAAACAGGCCCTTCTGTACAATTTGCTGTGAAATTTCCGCAGCAGGTGTATCTGCTGTTTTTCTAAACTCCGGCAGCTTCAATAAGAGAATAACTTCGTTGCCTGATATGCTCTGAACAACACCCTCTACATGCTGAACTCTTACCGGGTCCGACATTATTGTTTGTGTTGATTGAGCACAACCGAAACAAATGGTTATTGCAACCACGAGAAGTCCTAAACGCTTCATGATAGCCACCATCTTTCTTTCAGTATTTATTCTGTTGTCCTGAGTATATGAAAATTAGTTTGTGAGTCAATGCCTGAGAAATACTTTGCATCATGGAATTGATAATTATTGATATTAGTTGAATTGATAAAGTATTATTTTTTGACGGAAAAAGTATAAGACAAACGGTCTTGTGTGTCAATATATTTGACAAAAGTTACAAATTTTCAATCTGAAGCGCAGGATCAGGGCAAACGGCAGGAGTGGTGGAAGTCTAACTTTTAAATGGATATCATGAAAAATTTATTGTAAATTTAACAAATAGAAGAGTAACCCATTGGCTTAAGAAGGAGGTCATACAATGAAAAAGAAAAATATTTTCACTTTCACAAAACCCATGATGAAATGGTCTATGTCCTTAAAGAATCAGGGCAGATGCTGATCAATGGGAAATGGATTGATGTAAAGCCGGGTACTTTTCATTTCAACCCCATGAATAGAGCCCACGCCACCAAGAATAACGGCAAAGAACATCTGGTAATATTTTCGATATTCACCCCATCCATGAAAGAGCCTGATCGGTATTTTGTGGACATGAAATAAAATCCGAGTAGCGCCGCCGGGAGATCAGGCGGTTAAAGGAAAAAACAAACCTCAACCTGTAGCATCGGGAGAAACCGGCCTACTCGCCTCAAAAACGGCCATGCGCTTTTTCATAGAAGGAATCTCAAGTGAAAAAAATGATGAGTCTTGTTGGACGTTCCCTCTATTTTCTAATGGGCTGGCGGCTTGAGCCGCTCCCGTCCTATTTTTCCAGCAAGCATGTGATTATCGGTTTTCCCCATACGTCCAATATGGATGCCATCAGGGCCTTCACGGGCTTTTGGATTATCAGGCGAACCGGCCATATCATGGTAAAAAAAGAATGGTTTTTCTGGCCCGCATCCCTTTTTCTCAAAGCCCTCGGCAGCATTCCGGTCAATCGTGGTGCATCCCAGGGCGTTGTGGAACAAATGGTGGAAATTTTCAACACGAGAAATGAGTTTCTTCTGGCAATTGTGCCGGAGGGGACTCGCAAAAAGGTGCCGACCATCAAAACCGGATTCTGGCATATCGCCAGGGCCGCCAAGGTTTCCATCATCTGCTGGTATCTGGACAATGAAAATAAAACCGCTCGATGGCTGGCCGAAATTATTCCGGGTGAAGACAAAATTGAGGACTTGATCCGGATACGGGATCTCTATGAGAGGGCCGGATATCGATTCCCTCTGGATATTACATTGTCCTCTCCGGGAAATAGTTCGAGGAGTTGACTACTTTCCCGCATCACCAACCCGGGCAGATGGATTGCCCTGAGATTCCTCCCCGAGGATGAGGAATTGAAACGATGGCTTTCCACTGTCCTGCTGCAACACTGAGGATATCATGCCTGTAGAGAAGACGAGAGTGACGAGCATCATCCTGTTTTGTTTCCGGTGCGTTCCACTGCCTATCCGTAAACTCTTCTTCAAGTCCCTCCTGATGCTCTTCTATCATACAGTGGCAAAGCATCGACTCATCGCGCTGCATAACCTCCGTTGCGCCTTTCCGGAAAAGGATGTGGAGGAGCTGATCAGGATCGCCAAAGGAGTCTACCGGAATCTGGCCATTACAGCGGCGGAGTTCTTCGACTTGCCGTCCATCACGAAGGAAAACCTCCATGAATGGGTTGAACTGGAAGGCCTGGAGCACTTTGAAGCGGGAATTGCCCAGGGCAAGGGACTTCTCACTATTATTGCCCATTTCGGCAACTGGGAATTGATGCCTGTCACCGGCCCCTTGTTCCTCAAGTCCTCGTATATTGTCTATCGGCCTCTGGACAGCCCGGTCCTCGATAACATCGTCGAACATGTACGGACGATCAACGGCAATGTCATGGTTCCGAAAGGGGGCTCGGGCAAACGGATCATGACCCTGCTGAAGGAGAACCAATGCATTGGGATACTGAGCGATCAAAACGTATCCGCCCGGGAGGGCGTCTTTGTCGATTTCTTCGGCCGCCCTGCCTGCACCGGTGCGGGGCTCGCCGTCCTGGCCTTACGGTCCGGGGCGCCGGTCCTCCCCATGTTTATGGCGCGCCAGAAATCGGGAAAGTACAAGTTCATTCTAAAGCCTCTGGTGGAGATTTCCCGGACAGGAGACTACGAAGCAGACCTCCTGGAAAACACCCAGCGTTTCACAAAGGTTGTGGAAGACATCGTCCGGGAGTACCCGGACCAGTGGTTCTGGATCCACCAGCGCTGGAAGACGAAAAAGTGTCAGGTCGGGGTGGGGTAGATCCTGGGACTGCGCGTCAGGGTATCCACAAAACGGCCATTGGCTAAAACAAAGAAGATCACGCTCTGGGCAAGGCATTACGGATTCTGGCGATGTCATGTCCAACCGTTGATTAACCGACCGGTATCTCGGCTGCGGCGATCTGCATAACACCTTTGCCCGTAAGAAATACAAAGCTTACGGCCATGTGATGGCTTTCACGGAAGACGGCAAGGTGGTGGCTGATTTGCAGGACCCAAGCGGCGCTTACCCGGAAACGACGGCAGTGACGGAGACCAATGCCCGGCTCTACATCCAGAGCCTGCACGCCAAGGGGCTGGGCTGGATGCCCAAATGATTCCTCACCACATATTTTGCGGTCAATATTGCCTTGACATACAAGACCGAAAGTTCTTATACTTCCCCCGCAATATCTGATCAAAAAAATACTAAGACAATTTAAAGAACGGAGGCATCAACATGGCAGAAGAAAAAGGATTGAATAAACCGGTAAAATTGAAAGCGGACTTGGCGGCATTCCTGGGTGCTGGCTCACTTCCTCGTACAGAGATAACGAAAAAGTTGTGGGATTACATCAAGGCAAACAAACTACAAACCAAAACAATCAATGGTAAACCAGAAAATGCCGGCAAGAATATTGTGGCTGATGCTAAATTAATTAAAATATTTAACAACACCAAAACTACCAGCAAGACTGGCAAATTAACTGATTTTACAAATTTAAAAGAAGGTCAGACTATCGATATGATGCAAATGGCATCTGTTGTTAGTGCCAATATCGAATAGACTAAACCTATATAATTGTTTTTTCAAAATAGGCAGGTGTAACAACCTGCCTATTTGTTTGCCCCTTTCAGGTGAACATTTCTCACGGCAGGATGGGTTCTGGCGACGATATCTTCGGCAGGTCATTTACCGGTATCTCGATTGCGGCCACGAATACCTCCCGGCCTTCTCCTGCAAGTCTTGCTGTTTTCGACTGGCAATATTCAATGCTTTTCTCTCCTCCGTTCTGAGAAGTTGCAGGTGGATACAGCATTTGCTTCTTCCTGAAAAGCGCCGTCGCTCTCATTGCTAAAACACCAATGAATTCAAACGATAATAATTACTTGTTTCCCGTTGACACACAAGAAACCTTCCCTTATACTCCACCCGGTCAACAGCTAATTCTCTACCTCGACAAACGAGAGTTTTGCAGAATGACGACGGATCGTTAAGGCAAAACCCCCTAAATATGAAGGAGTCCCTATGTCCGCAATTGTCCGCTTTGGTGTTTCCTTAGACGGCAAACTTCTCTCCCAGTTTGATTCCCTCATCAGGGGGAAAAATTACACGAACCGTTCCGAGGCGGTCCGCGATCTGATCCGTCAGGAGCTTATCCGCAAAGAATGGGAAGGGGGGGGAGACGTGGCGGGAGCGATCACGTTGATCTACGACCACCACAGAAAGGATGTTCTCGGTAAGGTTATTGACGTTCAGCATGACGATCAGGATTTAATCATTTCCACACAACACATCCATCTGGATCATAACAACTGCCTGGAGATCATCGCCGTCCAGGGTAGGGCCAGAGACGTAATCAAACTTGCCGCAACCCTGAAATCCATCAAAGGGGTACGTCACAGTAGCCTGAATATGGCCAGCACGGGCAAGGAAATTATCTGATCAGTCTGCCCACTTTTGGACTTATAACAAACGCGTTACGGCAAACCGGTCGTCCCGATCCGCCAAATGGAGGACATGGCATGAATAGATATCTGAAGATTGCTTATGTCGGCTTCTCTTTTATGCTGCTTTACTTTGTATGGGATCACTTACCTGCAGAAGATGGACAGGACAAACTTTTAAGTCGTTTAATGGAGTTCCGGTTTTTGGGTTTTATCGCACTGATGCTTGTATTTTATTTCATCTTCTTCAATTTTCTGGGACGTAAAAATAAGAAAGACGATTAAACAAGGAGAAAAAAATGACAGATCTTAAAAATTTCAAGGGAACCGTTATGGAACTGCTCGGTATAGAGCACCGGGAAATAACAAAGGAAAGGATTGTTTTGACCCTGCCGGTGACCCCCAAGACTCATCATCCATGGGGAGCCCTTCATGGAGGTGTATCCGTTGTCCTGGCAGAAACAGCGGCAACCATGGGTGCCTGTATGAATATAGACCAGGAAAAACAGTTTGCTGTCGGCCTTGAAATAAACGCCAGCCACATCCGATCTAAGAGAGAAGGAATTCTCACAGCGACGGCGACACCTGTCCATATTGGCCATGCGGTCAGTGTATGGGACATCCAAATCAGCGATGAGCAAGGAAAATTGATTTGCACATCACGCTGTACACTGGCCATCATGGATAAGAAATGAACCCTCGGAATAACAGGGCAACCTGATCTTCTTAGGGTGCGGTTTTTCATATCCATAAATCCAATCAATATAACAGTCGAGCATCAGCTGCTATGGATCGGACATTGAAACCACCTACTACTGTTCAGGGGTGGACGATCGTAAGAATTGAGTATCACGGATCGAAGGAGAGCACCCCGCGCTCAGTGAGTAGCGCCCCATTGGGCCGGGAGTTCCCTAGAGCGCCTTGTTTGTCATAGCAGGCATGGTTTCAACGATGGGATCGCATCCCGATACCTCTATAGAAAGAACTTGCCGGGGTTCAATAAACCTTCAGGGTCGAGGAAATCCTTAAACCGCTTCATGACGGCAAGGCTCTCATTATGCTCATCAACTAAAAAGCAGATCTTCCCGATGCCCACACCGTGCTCGCCGGTACAGGTCCCTTCGAACTCCAGGGCCTTGAGAACAATCCTCTGATTTGCCTTTTCCACGAGAGCCCATCGCTGCTGATCATGAGGGTCATCCATGACCGCCACGTGAATATTCCCATCGCCAGCATGGCCGAAGACATAGGCGCGGAGGTCCTTCACCTCTTCTTTGATGAACCTGACTATTTCACTGTAACGCGACAGCGGCACCGCTACATCCATGATCAACACAAGCAAGCCGGGGTGATACCGCTTGATCGATTCCAGGGTCTGATGCCGGATCTCCCAGAGGCGGGCCCTTTCCGTCTGGCCTAACCCTTTGTCGAGAAAGATCGACCCGTTCTCCCGACAGATCTCCTCCACAAAAAGCATTTCTTCTTTTAGTCCTTCCTCGCTGTAACCATGAAATTCCATGAGGAGTGTGGGTTTTTCCTCCAGAGAAAGATTCCGGTCATGATTGAGAACCATCACGACATTCCCGTCGAGAAATTCCATGGCGGACGGTGAAAGTCCTGAGTTCATGACCTGATACACCGTGTTGGTGGCATTCAGCACTTCGGGGAACGTGGCCCTTACCGCCATGAAGTTGGCCGGAAACCCCATAAGCCTTAAAGTCGCTTCCGTGACGATACCGAGGGTCCCTTCCGATCCCACGAAGAGGGACAGGAGATTGTACCCCGACGAGCTTTTCCTCGCCCGGTTTCCGACCCGGATCACTTCGCCTCCGGGCAGGACGACCGTAAGCTTCATCACGTAATCCTTCGTGGCGCCGTATTTCACGGTACGGATGCCGCTCGCATTGTTGCCGATCATGCCGCCGATGGTGGCCGCCGCACCCGGGTCCGGAGGGAAAAAGAGCCCATGATGGCTCAACGTTTTGTTCAGTTCCTTGTAGATGACCCCAGCCTGCACATCCACCTGAAAGTCTTCCGGTCTGATGGTGATCACCTGATTCATCTCATTGAAATCGATCACCATACCGCCCTTGACCGGTATGGGGTTGCCTTCCAGACTTGTCCCGGCTCCCCAGGGAGTGACTGACACTTTTTTTTCATATGCCCATTGAATGAGCCTGCTCACCTCTTCTGTCGTGTGGGGCCAAACAACCACATCAGGGAGAACCGGTGTGTGATGTGATTCATCGTGGGAGTGGAGCTGTTTTACGGATTCCCCTGTGGAAACCCGGCTTTCATCGAGGATTGCTTTTAATTCGTCAATGTCCTGAACAGGGATCATCATTGCCTCCTGACGGTCTATCAAAACAGAACTCTTCAAAACGCCCATTTTCCAGGTCGATGTGCGCCATGATATGCCTGAATATCTTCCCGCGATGCAGCAGGACCTTGAGGACTTCCATGGCCTGGAAGGTGCCGATCACGGCGGCGGTCACTGCCGGAACGCCCAGAAGGGCTTCCGGCCGCTCTTTGTCAACTTTAGCCGTCTCTGCGATATCATAAAGCTGCTTCAGGCCGGGATCACCTGGGTATACAGTCATGATCCTGCCCTCGAAACCTGCCAGCGCGCCATGTACCATGGGAACCCCCAGCCGGCGTGCCGCTTCCTGCAGCATAAGACGATCCGGCACATTGTCCAGGGCGTCAACGATCACATCGGTGCCGGCTAAAATCTGATCGATACCGGCGGAGCTTATTCTCACCTGGTGAGGTATGACCCTGACCCCGGGATTGATGGAGGCCACTGTTTCCGAGGCTGTCTGAGATTTTGACCTTTGCAGTACCTCTTGACTGCACAAGGCCTGGCGGTTCAGATTCGTTTCGTCAAACTGGTCATAATCCACAACAATCAGCCGCCCGATACCGATCCGTGCCAACAATATTATGACCTGCCCGCCCAATCCTCCCGCACCGACAATAGCGACCTGCGACTCCGCCAGCTTAAGCTGCTCGGTCGGAGAGATGATATCCATGTTGCGGATATAGCGGTAAGGATAAACGAGGAGCCTCAGGGCTTCTATATAGATCTCCTGTAGACTCAGACTGTACTGACAGGCTATTTCCAGGGCTGCACGATCCTCTATGACATGAACTTCACGCCCTGCCGGGTCGGTGATCATTATTGCTTTTTCATGAATTTGCTGATGGATGCCCGAGGTCATCTGAGTCAACCCTTTTTTACTTTATTACCATAAATTGCTCTATACCTCCAAGATGAGAAATCCCTTTAGAAAAAAAAGAGGAAAATCCTCAAAAGAAAGTATAAAATATAACCTATATTTCTTCAGGGGGAAATTTCCGGACATGAAAATCGAACTTAATCTCTATGCCTCCCTGGCACGCTGCATTCCCCGTGAAGCCGGAGCGCCCTGCAACAGAATCTGGGAGGTGGGTGAGGGAACCACCATCCTCGCACTCCTCCATCGTTTCCAAGTCCCCATGGACAGAGTTAAGCTGATATTTCTAAACGGGCTTCATGCCCAGGGCGATGAAATACTGAGCGAGGGAGATAGAGTGGGTGTTTTTCCAGCAGTGGCCGGAGGGTAGATTAAGCCGTCTGAAGCTGTAAATAAACCCGTTTGGCTGTAAAGTCCCAGGACGGGATATTTGCCATATCAACGTTTCTGTCATCTACCGTGGCCTCAGCGCATCCCACCCAAAAATCATGCGATTGACTCTTGAAGAAATCTTTTAAATCTTCCGCGTCCATCCAGATGCCCCGTTCAAGAAACATGGGCCCCAGTTCCCTGATGGTCAGGTTGAAGAGCTTCACGATGATTTGGCCATCTGTTCGTTGGAGCGATTCCGCCTCTTCCACATGAGTAATCTGACTGCGCATCCGGGAATAGTATCCCCCTCTTCTCAAGGTTGCGCCCAGCACGCCCGGCATGGCGGAAGAGAGCGCAAGGCTTGACCCGTCTCGAACGGTGGCTGTATCCATATCGTCTATAGGTTTGCCGTTCAGAAATATCGTCTGGATTCTGTTTTCGATGTATTCTGCAGATAGGCCGAACTGGTCAGAAAGCAGCGCCATAACACTGCAGCCGACTTTTATTTTTTGCGTGAACCCCTTCTGCAGGATCGGGAAAAAGAAAGGGACAAGTTGAGCCTTCACGGTCAAACGGAGGTGGTTTGCCCTATCCGCATGTATTTGACGCGATGGCTCATCGCTCATCTTGATACCCGAAACTGGATATGATGAGCGAGGAGGCCGCATGCGGCTCTCCCCGCCCTTGGAAAAAAAGATTTCTATTGCCAGTTATAAACCTTATCCAGATCCTCATCGGTGACCTGAAAAACAACATTATGAGGCGGGAGGAGTTCTTTCTTGAAGAACTCCGGCAAGCGATCCTGTTGATTGGTAAAACCGGCCCGTTTATTGAAGTCTCGCTCCATGGTCAGGATCTTCTTGCCCAATGCGGTCACATCGTCACCTGTCAGATTAAGCCCGTACAACGCATTGAGCAGATCAAGCAGGGCCTGAAAGGTTTCCGGCTGATCCAGAATCGCAAAGGCAATAAAGAGGCACATCCCCGTCGCATCGATGGCTGCGGTGGCAATCTGGAGGTTTCGGGAAAGTTCTATCTGTCCTTCCGCCTTCAAGGGATCGACATATCCTCCAACCTTGAGGACATTCGCGGTGACCGCGTAGCCCGCCGTGTGATCGGCACCCATGGTCGTCGTGGCATAGGTGACCCCCATGCCCTGAATTGCCCGGGGATCATAGGCTGGCAGGGCCTGGCCTTTGACGACGGGGACCCGCTCCACGCTAAACACCTTGCCCGTCACGGCGGCCCCATTCCCCAGGATTCGTCCCAGGGGTGTTCCTTTGCCGACTTCCTTGATGAGATTGATGGCCGCCTGTGCATCGCCAAACTTGGCCAAGCCTGCCTCCATGGCCACTCCGATTGTCGCACCCATCTCAATGGTATCCAGGCCGTAATCATCATCCAGGCGGTCCAGCATGGCAATCGCATCCAGATCGTCAATACCGCAATTTGCACCGTGAGCCCAGACCGTCTCATATTCAGGCTGCTTTGTCAGATAATGACCGTCTTTGTCCATGTAAATACCGGAGCATTGTATCGTGCAGCCCCGATGGCAGCCATGGGTTGCAACACCGCCGCGAGCGATCTCCGTCTCAGCCTGCGTTTCCCCACTTATCTTGGACACCCCCAGAAAGCGGCCCCACATGAAATTATGGGTAGGATATCCGCCCGCCTCATTGATGACATTAGCCAATACATTGGTACCAAAAGTGGGAAGACCTTCACCGGTGACCGGATGTTTTTTGAGGCCCTCGACAAATTTCTTATTGGCAGCTTTGAATTTATTGGGATCTTTCGGGGCACGGGATGCCATCCCCGTATCATCGAGGACAATAACCTTTACCCCCTTGGCGCCCATAACCGCACCAACCCCTCCACGCGCTGCATGACGGGTAGGCCGCAATTCCATGTCCGTAAAGGCTACGGACGCAGCGGACAGCTTCATCTCTCCTGCCGGTCCAATGGAAATGCAGGCAATCTTATCCCCGTATTCCCTTTTCATTTTTGCGACCAGGTCATAGTTGCCGAGCATCTTCAGGCTATTGTCCGGGGTTATCTTCACACCATCCTTGTTGATGAATACCTTGTAGAGATCACCGTCCTTGGGCTTTCCCTCCAGGATGATGGCGGCGTAACCGAGCCGGGCCAGGACCTGGGAAGCTTGACCTCCCGCGTTGGCCTCTTTGATTCCTCCGGTGAGGGGGCTCTTGCAGCCCACGGAGATACGACCGGACATTGCCGCGAGGGAACCGCTCAACATCCCCGGAGCGATGACCAGTTTGTTATCCTCACTCAACGGGTGACACAGCGGGGGCACTTCTTTGGAAATAACAGATGAAGTCATAGCCCGACCCCCCAGTCCGGCATATTCCCCCACTGGAACAACATTCACTTTAGGATCCCCTTCGGCACTCATATTGATTCTGAGCAGTTTATCCATAATCAGCCCTCCTTTCTGAATGGGTTTGCTTCTGAAAACATGGGTTGCGCGCCTTCTGGTTATCTTGAAGTCTCTTAAAAGATCTTAGAGTGTGAGCAGGTCAATCATCATTCTCACCTCATTCATCAATCAAGAGATAATCCTATTTTTCTAAACATCATTAATGCTTTCGTCTTTCAATATCTGGATGTTATATTTTTTGTATCCAACCTCCTTTCTCATCAGATATCTAAGGGTTCGTTTTGATGGTTTCGTTTAGACTTGTCTCAGATATTCCCAAAAATTAAGTTGATAAACCTTCCCGTTGCAGAGACAGCCATGCAGTATGTTTTTTTTAGCGTACACAGATTATTTGAAATTGCAATATGTCACTTTTGACATACGATTAGATTTTAAATTTATTGCATGCAATCAACGCAAATCTTTGATATATAATAATAATTAGCTTTTCGTGGTGGAAGTATAAGGGGAGATTTTCACGGTCTTAACCGGGGCAGTGGTCATTTTGAGGCGTAAACCGGGCGCAGTTTTCCCCATCGTCCTGAAGGTGATGACCGGATGTATTCATCCCAGGAGTATTCAGGGTCCCGATAAAGGTGATCGTCATTCATTTCCGATTGAAGAGTTGTATGGTCGGGAAAAAGTTGGAATCCAACATTTCAGGAAGTTGTTAATGAGTTAGAAATTGATAAGTCATTATGGTTCGCAGCAAGTAAAATAAGAATGCTCATGAATGTGAAGACCATCAGAACCGCAAGACCAATCAGGATGGAACTTGCCATCTGAATAAATAAAAAATCGGGAATCACAGGCTATTCCTGCGATTCCCGGGGGTCCTCAATTTTCATCAGTTTCTACTTATTCTCCATATTTCCCTCTCTCATACGAGAGCAAATCTCAATTCACCAAGCTTTTCTATCACCGTGGTGATCTTGTCGCCGGCCTTGAGCCACACCTGCTTATCCGGCGGCTTGCCGAAGATTACTCCCTCCGGCGTGCCGGTGAAGAAGATATCGCCGGGCTTCAGAGTGAAGTGCTGCGAGGCATAGCTGATAATGGTTTTCACGTTAAAGATCATATCGCTTGTGTTGTTGGACTGGCGCCGCTCGCCGTTCACATAGCACTCAAGCTTGAGTTTGTTGGGGTCAGGAATCTGGTCCGCCGTTACCAGGTACGGGCCAATCGGGGCAAAGCCGTCACTTGTTTTTCCGAGCAGGAATTGGCTGGTCTTGCGCTGGAGGTCGCGGGCGCTGAAATCGTTGCCTGTACAATAGCCAAACACGTAGGACAGTGCATCCTCCTCGCTCACCCGGTAGGCGGTTTTTCCCATAACCACGACCAGTTCCACTTCGTGGTCGAACTTGGTGGCCACATGAGTCGGGAGTTTGATGACGCCGTTATGGCCATTGAGCGCGTTGTTACACTTGGTGAACAGCACGGGCGAGGTGGGAATCGGCGTGTTGGTCTCCATTGCGTGCTTCCGATAGTTAAAGCCCAGGCACAGGATTTTTTCCGGGTTCGTCACACAGGGGCCGAACTCGATCCTGCTTTCGTCCAAAAACACACCTGGTGCTTTATCGCTGCTGAGCGCTGTCTGCACCAGTGCGGTCAGCCCGCGGTCCCCAACCCGGAGCACGTCGTCGATAGTTGTCGGCACTCTCTTCTTAAACACCCTGGATGCGGCCTTGACGTCGAGAATGCCTTTTTCAGTCTTCACCCCGAGGCTGTATTCACCATTCTTACTGATGGTGAGAAAGGTCATACCCTTCGGCATCTCGCCCGGCACTGCCTTCACTCCGGCTCCGAGGCCTGCACCCGCATGAGCCTCGCTTCTTACCAACGTGCCCACTGTGCCTGCCACGATAGCTGCACCTGTAATTTTCAAAAAATCTCTGCGGCTGGTTTCCATTAGCTGACTCCTTGATTGTGTGTTTTTACAATTTGAATCTGATAATGATTCCCCGACCAAATAAACCACTTTGCTGTTCTTAACGCTCTCGTTCTTGAAAAATTCTATCTCGACGGCCCGCCTGCCACAGCACCGCCACGCAGAAGCAGCCTATCGGATCGGCCCGCGCATGGATGCCGGGTGGCCGGGCAGTTGAAAGCGCTTGCCGGTATCCGTGACCTTCGTGCCGTCCACCTTCAGGATGGACACATCGCCGTCCAGGAAGTTGCCGACATAGAGGTACTTTCCGTCCGGGCTGAAGACTGCCCCCTCGGGAAGCCCCCGCACCTCCACCTCACCCACTTTTGTCACCTTCTTGCCGTTGATCTTCAGCACAGCCACGCTGCCGTTGCGGTTGTAGAACCACGCTTTTTTATCCGAGTTGCTGCCCCGTAGCAGCATTGCCACGGCGATCTTGCCCGTGGGGCTGATAACGAAGCCTTCCGGCCCATCCCCGACCACGACATGGTCGATGACGCGTGGGGGCGTTGCCTCGAGGTCGATGACACTTACCGTGTCCGCCTGTCCGTCCGCGGCACCCGCGTTGCCGTTGTTGGCGGAGATGGCCAGCTTGCCGTTCGGGGTGACGGCGATGTTGTACGGCCAGAGGCCGACATTCATGTCATACTTCTTGTAGGTCACCTTCTGTCCGTCCACCTCCAGCAACGCCACCTTGTGCCCGGGGAACTTGGCCGCCAGAGCACGCTTCCCGTCCGGGGTAAAGGCTACTGCAGCCACCTGTTCGCCCATGGGCACCGTGTCCACCAGCTTCACGTCCTTCCCCTCGATGGACAGTACGCTGATGGAGTTGTCCGCTCGGTTGGTCACCAACGCCAGGTTGCCAGCCCGGTTGATGTCGAGGCCAGAGGGCTGCTTGCCCACCTCAACGGTGGCGATGTGGCTGGGCGGGCTTGTCGTGAGATCGATGACGTATAGCTTGTTGTCGGGCACGAACTTCCACCCCGCCCCATCAGGCACGTTGTTGACGGAGTTCGCCACGATGGCCAGCCGCCCATCCGGCGTGATGGCCAAGTTCGTCGGCGGGCCGAATATGGAGTTCATCAGCGGTAGGTTGGCGACGATCCGCGGCGATTCCCGCTTGGAGATGTCCACGATGGAGATCGTGTCTTTGCCGGGAGCTGTGAGCACAAGCTTTCCGGCGTCGTTCCACGTTACTTTCTCGTCGTTGCCGATGATCATGAGCTGCGCGCTGGCAGCCAAGGGAAAGACCAGAAGCAACATTAGGATCGCAATGGTAAACCGGATTCTATTATGTTTCATGACTGTCTCCTTTCCTTTTTTGATAAGAACTCACTTTGGGGTCTGATAAGAATACGAAAAACGGGGTTCAATGTCAAAACAAAAAAGTCACAAGTTATGGAGGAATGTTTCAGACCAGTATTGCAGCTAACGATTATCAAGTTAAATCTTGCATCATGGTAGCAACCTGTCAGCCAATAACTAAAGGAGTGCTCGCTGAAAACACCTACAAACAAAGCATTGACAACATATAAAACGATTGATGATTAACGATCAAAATGTTCACTGCAACTTATAAACGGGACCGTCTTTCCCAAAATTGATAATGAGCGGCGTCTGGCTGTGACCGATTTCCTTTGATATGTTCGTGGTCATCTTCTTTGAATATTCGCCCAGCCCCACAATAGTGACCTTCCCATCTTTATTCTTGTCGGCCTCCTTATTGTTGTTCAGACCATCAAGAAGACTGTAAGTGAAAAGACCGTTGCCCTTGTAGCCATCAATCGCCGCCTGCTTGTCACCGGCCGATGCGTAGATATGTAAACCCATCTTCTTGGCCAGAACAGACATCCTTGCATCGTAAAGACCGCTGACGATAGTATCCACCCCGCCTGCATGACAGGTGTCAAAAATGAAGAGCTGGCTCAGGGCTTTTATCTTCTTCGACATCTCCACGATCTCGTTGGAGCCGATCATGCTGTCGCTGCTCACCTTACCGCTGAAGTCATGGGTGAGCATGTAGTATTGGCTTTGCAATAGCACCCCGTGGCCGGCCACAAAGAGTATGAAGCTGTCCTGCGGCTTGATCGTTGCGGCGAGCTGGTTGATCCTGTCGAGGATGGCGGCCTTTGTGGCTTCCTTGTCCGTCAGAAGCGTATAGTGGATGTCTTCGGGCCTGTACAGCGTGGCGGACTGCGTTTTGAGTTTCTCTTCCAGCTCTTTCGCATCCTTTGCGGCGTATTTGAGGCTGATTGCGCTGTCACGAAACTGGTCTATGCCGACGGCCAGGATGTAAAGGTGGGGTGCCTCGGGTTTGGCGTCTGACTTGAAGCTGATGGTCTTGATTGAGCTCTGGACCGTGTTGCTGGCGTTGAAAGCGGCAAGGCTGACTTCGTTCTCTCCCGGTATGGTTTCGATCTCCCTGCACTCCTCAAAGAGGTCCCCCTTGGGCCTGGCGGATATGGGGGCGGCGTCCGTCTTAGCTCTTAGCGACAGGCTGCGCATGTCAGAATAGATGGCCCTGCTGTTCAGGGCTGCCAGTTGCATGTCAGCGGAGGTGGAACGGGCCATCTCCTTGTAATAACCGTCGGACTGGATCAGCTTGCCGTTGTGGAACAGCCGCACCTCTCCGATGCCGCCCCCGGCGTTCCTGGCCTGATAGCAAAACTTGACTCGCGGAGAGTCAGTATCCCTGAGGGGGGTAATCTCAACAGTCGGCGGCGGACTCTTTATTGCATCTTTCATGGTGATGGTAACAAGGTTGCTTATGTCTTCTCTCCGCAATTTCGCTGCCACAATATCAGGGCGGTAAAAGACGTCATAGAACTGATCGACTGTATAATCCTTCCCCTCAAATTGAACCTTAAGATACTGGGCGCCTTTTTCGGATGAGTTATAGTAGCCATTCGATGTTATCACCACCCACTCGCCGTTTTCAAAACTTACCATTGTTGCAAGTTCCTCGGCAGTCGAAAAATCCCATAATCTGGTTGAGGCGTCTCCGCCGGAAAGTATCAATTTCCCATTCGGAGAAAGCGCTAATGACCATACCCTGTTTGTACCCGAGTGCGTTTCTATAGATTTGACTGCAACGCCCGCTGAGAGATCCCACACTTTAATATATCCATCGGATGCGCCGCCAGACAGGGCATATTTGCCCTCTGGAGAAAAGACCACCGAACTTATGCCGGCCCTGCCCCATTCATGTGCGTTGATCGTTCTCACGAGGTCGAGCGAAGGAATAGCCCATAGCCGTAAGTTGCCATCATTGCCCCCGGAAAGTGCAAATTGCCCGTTCGGTGAAAATGCTACGGCTCGCATGTGATAAAGAGAACCGCCTGCACTGACCGTACGAATCTCTTTTCCGGATGCAACATCCCATAAGGTCAGCCTGGACTTCAGCTGTGTACATAATGCATATTTTGTATCCGGTGAGATCGCTACTGCATTTGGCCCAAGCTCGTTGAAACCGCCCAGCCAGGGGCCTTCGAATTCCTGGATTTTACTTCCAGTCTTCATGTCCCATAATATCATGTGCGCTGGCAGCGGTTTATAATGTCCACTCTGCCACCCACCGGTGAGCACGGATCGGTTATCAGAAGTGACGGCCATGAAACGCACTCTTCTCGGGGCCCCGATTGTTCTTATTTCGTTTCCTGTCGACAAATCCCAGATATTCAGACCCTTTCCGCCGCCGGCTATCCCGTATAATCCATCAGATGAAAAAGCTACTTTGAGACCTTCATCCGGGGCATCTTTTAGCGCACTAAATTTTCTTATTAAACTGCCGGTCAATATATCCCATAACGTGGCGGTCCCGTCGATACTGCCGGAAAGGACATATTTCCCGTCCGACGAAAAGGCAACTGACTCGACTTTGGGCGCAGATTGATGCAACTCCATTGACATCTCAGCACTCCTCACGTGCAGTTGCGGTGTCGCCGTGCACGAGCACAGAAAAATTGCAATGCATGTGGGGAGAATGGTTCGATAAGTAAACATAAACGCTTCCTTTCCCTTAGATTGGGACCGCCTTTCAAGCGGACATTTCTCACGGCGGCACAAAACGTCCCCTAAATTCTCCGGCGCTTTTCTATAGACGTTAGTAAGGACATTTTGGACACTACGTCCCCCCCATGTTCCCTTAACCAGGTTATTATAGGTACGAAATACAGGGCCTGAGCCCAGGGGTCAGGCTTCCAAGTTGTTAAGTTGAGATTAGATGCGTAAATATGTTTCTTTGTTGATAGTGTCTCGTCAACCATCAGGTGTCGGATAGAGACGGCGTAGTTTTATCCTCGCATCCTCGGCAGTGAATTGCCAGTTAACCTTTGAACCCTTGTTGTTCCTGGCTTTCTGCCATGCCGCAATTGATAAGAACTTCCTTTTTTGTTGAGGAAGTATAAGAAAAATTTTTCTTCTATGTCAAGCTAATGTTCTCGCAAAATATGGCAGGTATCGCTGTCGATTTCCACAAGAAAGCATCAACTTTTGCTCACTCCGCCTGCTTACTGATTTCAGGAAGGCAGCCGGATTCTATACGAACAAAAAATAAGCTGTCGAGCCTTCACATGTTTCAACCCGTACTGCGTAAGATCACTCAATGGAAATATGAAATGTGCCGGCTCTCGTCGCCACCTACGAGTCCTTAGTCTGAGATAACTCTCTGGATAGACGATTACGGGTAGAAATGTGCATGATTAAATTAAACGGGGCTTTTTTACAAGTCACCCATACTCACTTCAGGCCTGCCTTGCGCAAAGCGTTAATGTGGGTATCTATTACCGATTGATCCTTGAACGGAAGTATCTTTGCAAAGTAATCCAATGAGAACTTCGGATTTATTCTGAGGACTTCAGCGGCTTCAGCGCGAGCATCCTCCTCTCGACCCATCAGAATGTAAGTACCGGCCAGACCAAGATGCGCAAATAAGTTGTCAGGCGACCGCTGGAGTGCCTTTTTGAATTCCGAAACCGCTTCCTTAAACCGCCCCGTCACCCGGTAGGCTTGGGCGAGGTGTAAGAAATTACCGGTCTCACCTAAGGGGTCAAGTCGGATTGCTTTTATGAAAATTGGAATGGCTTCTTCCGACCGACCCGCATAGTTTAGACTCATGCCATACCCCAAATGGGTGAGCGCCCCTCCGGGATCAAGTGCCACAGCCCGTTCCCCTTCAGCAAGTGCCTTGTCATACTCCCTTTTCAGGCAATAGAAATGACCCAATAAGCCGTGTGCAAAAGGCATGGAATCATCTATGGCAAGGGCTTTTTGTGTCCACTCTATACCTTTCTCAATAGACTCCCGAGGGGACTTTCCAAGGCCCAGCCAAAACTCCATCTGGTTAACCATACCCATGAGGACATAATTCATTGGAACATTCGGACACATCGCAATCGCCTCCTCTGCGATCCGCCGAGCCTCCCTGGTGTCCCCGACATTGTGACCCCAATAGTAATGCCACCCTTCCATTGTCTTCAAATAGCAATCGAGACCTTGCTTCCCTTTGTAATATTTGTCGTAGGTTGAAGCTTGCTCCCCCTCCGTCAACTTCACTCGGATGGCCGTCAAGGTCTTTATGGTGATCTCATCCTGCAGAGCAAATATGTCTGTTAGATCACGATCGTAACGTTCCGCCCAGATGTGCCGTCCTGTGAGTGCATCGATCAACTGGGCATTAATCCGGATTCGGTCAGCCGACCTTTGAACACTTCCCTCCAGAACATACCGAACCCCAAGCTCCTCACTCACTTGTTTAACCTTCACAGGCTTGCCCTTATAGGAAAAGGTTGACTGTCTGGATATCACAAATAAGTGGGGAACTTTGGATAGAGCGGTGATGATTACCTCGGTGATCCCGTCACTCAAGAACTCCTGCTTGGGATCCCCGCTCATATTTACAAAGGGCAGTACGGCAATAGAAGGGTCGTCCGGCAAGGGGAATGCCATCTTCTTTTTGGATGCAACCTCCACGGATGGATTAATAAAATGCGGATATAACTGCCAGATGCCATTGGCTAAAGCAATCAGAACTATAATGATTTTAATGGCAGGGTTGAGCTGTTTCCAATAATTTAAACCGATCCTTTTCCAACTGCTCACCAATGAAGCAGTTTCCCCCACCGGCAAAACTCGGTACACCCGCACGGGTCCCGCGATGTTTTTTACAGTATGCTTTCCAATATATTCATAGCTGAATTCTAACTTGTTTTTAACCTGTTCATAAACAATCCCGGATAAGCAAATGCCTCCCGCATCAGAAAGCATCTGGATCCGTGCTGCAACGTTGAGCCCATCCCCGAAAATCTTTTCTTCTTTCTCTGATACCTCACCAAGATTGATCCCGATGCGAAATTCCATTCTTCGATGTTCAGGTAATTCATCATTTCGATTCTTGAGTTCCTTCTGAATCTCCACGGCGCACTGCACTGCATCTGCTACACTGGAAAACTCGGCGAGAACATGATCTCCTGGAGCATCGATGACTTTGCCTCCATGCTGTTGAATAAGGCTTGCCATCATTTCCTTATACGTACTAAGTGTACAAATTGTTCCTGCTTCATCCTTAGTCAGGAGGCGGCCGTAACCCCTTACATCTCCGCTGAGAATGGTGGCAAGTTTGCGTTTAACTTCTTGAGTGGTCATGGAATCCCCAAAACCATTTCTGGTTCTGCCTTTCTTTAAGGTCATCAATTTTGAACATTCACTTTAAGGCAGTGTATATCTAATCTTTCCTTTAGTATAAGCTATCCCAACTCCTTCTAAAGTTGAACGTATCGTTTTTCGATCCATTTCAAAACTGCCCTGAATACCAGCGGCTTTCCCCGTGCCTCCAGTGATGGTAAACGTTCCCTTCCCAAAACTTACACCACCTGGTCTTACTTCTCCGGCCATTTCATATGTACAAAAAACCTTATCACCATTCTGGAGGTTCCAAACACCCCAACCTCGCTCATCCTTGAAGACACCTTTTTCCAGTTTCATTCCCCCAAGGGTGCGAATTGTCGCATTGTGAAATAATCCTCCACCTGTGTCATTAACAGTTAAGCCAGTAGCTTCGTAAGAAAAGTAAACAATGCCTTCTCCTAGGGGAAGGACTTTTGATGTAACATAAAAGGTGCTAATGCCTGGTTCGCTCACTTCTTTGTTCTGGGCATAAACATTTATCCCAAAAGCAAACAATAAAACTAAACTCAATACCAATATCAAAATAGATTTTCTCATGGTCACACTCCTTTATTGTTGTTGATAATAACTTGCTTTAGGTATTGCGAAAATAGAGGGATGGCCCCCAAAGGGACATTGCTGCCCCCCTGGAGGCTTCATAGCGGCACCTTTCGGAAGCTCGTTCTCATACTACACTCCAAATGTAACGGTCTCAGTCCCATTGATATGGAACCATGTCGTAATATCTAACCCATTCCTGGGATGCGCCATCATAGAACTTTACATTGTCATATCCCAGTATCTGGGTCAGTACAAACCACCAACCGCCAGCATTATTCCCTACGCCACAGTAGATTATGATTTCTTTAGCCTTATCTTTACCAACCACGCCGTAGGCCATTTTTTCAAGCACATCGGTAGGTTTATACGTTCCATCCTTATCATTCCATATCCAAAGAGTAGGCAGAGATTTGGCAGTCCGGATATGTCCGGCTTTTGGCGCAAAAGGGGCAACCGTTGCCCCGAAGTAGAATTCCGGGTTCCTGGCGTCAATAATGACAGCTTTCCCAATTTTTTCCTTAACATAGTGCCTAGAGACAAACATTGCCTTATTTACTTCGCCTCGGTACGTGACGGGCATCGGGGTGACTATTTCCTTAGATAAAGTTCTTCCCTCCTTTATCCACTTGGTGTGTCCCCCATCCAGGATAGCCACATTCTTCACTCCGGCATAGATGAGAGTATCAGCAACCCTGGTAGCATAGGAACGAGGATAAGATGGGGGAGTCTGGGGGTCTGTGGGAAATGCGTCATTAACAATAACGACCCGTGAATCACTTTTTATCCCAGCAGACCCAAGAACTTTAAATAGATCAGCGTCATCCGGGACCTCAAGATCCAAGTTATCCCTCTGTGTTATCCATACTGAGACATAGCGATCAAAGGGAATATTTATTGCGTTGGGGATATGACCGGCTCTATATAGAGCACCACTTCTCATATCAATTATCACAAGGTCTTTTAGACCGCTGTTTGCTGCTAACCAGTCCGTGGAAACTACGGGATCAATCGTTCGAGTTGCAAGTGAGCCGTCTTTAGCATAAGCGTAACAACCCAGTAACAGTGCAGCTATGAGGACAAACACGGGCAAAGCAAGAAGTACTTTCTTTTTCATTCTCTCCTCCTTTCTTACTTCACCGCATCTTTTAATCCCTTACCAGCTGTAAATTTGGGGACCTTCTTGGCCGCAATCTTGATCGGTTTGCCGGTCTGCGGATTTCTTCCATTCCGTGCTGATCTCTTTGCAACCTTGAACGTCCCAAACCCGACGAGGGTCACCGATTCTCCTTTTTTCAGAGACTTCTTGATTGCCTCAAGGACGGCGTCTACGGCCCTTGCTGCTTCTGCATTAGTACATGTAGATTTTGCGACCACATTGATGATATCTCCCTTGTTCATTTCTTCACCCTCCCTTTTCTTAAATTAGTTTTTGATCCGCTTAAAGCGTCACCATCAAGCTCTGCGTGTCAATCTTTTTAAATAATTTAGACTATTCAGCAGGTTTGTTTCTCTTACCGGCTCTTCCTGCGCATGTTCGGAAAACTTTCTATTAAATGCAACTGAATTTCAAAGGATAAACGACATGTTTATAGATGCCGCAGCAAATTATCAGGTCATCGACTTTTTTAAAATACACCTTCTTAGGCAGCAGCTCTTTGGTTATCGGGTTGGACCATTTGTATTCCGCCCACCCACTACCTTGAGTATTGGCAGTTTCGAGAATCTCCCTGATAAAACTCTTTCCATCAGAATCCTTGAGGTCACTGAAATCCTCTCCTACAAATCTTTCATTGACCCCATGTGCCAGCATGGTTCCTTTGCGGTTCAACACATAAATATACATCTCATCTTGAACAAACTGACCATTGGGATTTGTGTATTCTGCCAAAGCGATTCTTTTTCCGGATGCATTATAAAAATGTACGGCTTTATCTACCCATTTCTTGGCGTCTTCTTCGACTCGTTTACTCATATTGCACCATCTTAATTAATATGGATCGATGGACTCGTGATCTGCCCCTTTATATTTTATTCCATATTTGTAAGGTGGGGATCCCTGTTGAAGGAGGCACAACCAGAGATCCCCGTCAGAAAAGAAGTGATGGCGACGACGACACCCAGCCTGGGGGTTTCCATGCTGCATATTTACTTCCTTTCTGTGATGACTTCTAATTTTTTAGTATTCTCCAAGCAATTTATATCTTGGATATGTGGGTTTTGGTTTGAGTTTCTTTAATTGCTATATTTTTTGCCCTTATCAAATGGCGAGCAACCCAGTGAAGTTAACTATAATGAATAAATATTTCTTTTTTGCTTCTTGGGGATTTACTTTGTGTACTTAAGATGACTTTTCGGGAGGTGCGCGATAGGCATTGATGAGTAAATTGAAAGAAGTTACATTTATTGGTTCTTCGAATGGAATCCGATATGCAATGACCTCGTGGACATCATGAAAAAGGACGCAAGTAATACCGGGCTCTGAATGTCTTACCCTGTGTTTCTGTGAATCTAAATCGTTAGAATCGTCATTGAGGTTAAAATATCCATACCCTTGGAAGGCTGTGCTGTCATACGCCTGATCATAATGTCCGGTCACAAGGATACATAATAAAAAAGCAGATAAAAAAATACAGGGCTTTCTTTTATGGACAGGTGTAAATGATAACTTCATAGACCCACCTTGTGTCAATCTAAATGGTTGTTAGATTAATTAGGGCCAGGTAGGAAATACTATGTATAGCTCGTACTCTCATCTGCATGGATAGTCAAGGGATAAATTGCCTTCCATAATTTACCCCGCATTGCTGATTTTCGTTTGAAATGTTGTATTATGATGAAAATTGCCAAAAACAAGAAGCAAATGCTGTATCCACCTCCTGCTGTTCGTTTATATTAGGTAGTGAACATGTTAAGGACAGATTTTCTGCAATAGGAGACGACTAAGGTGAGCGGATCTGGACAGTTCACGGATTAGGGCAGAGACGTAGTCTAACGGCTATTATTGCAGGTTCTCAATCTACTTGCGGTGAAAGAGACGGAAGCCGACAAAAACCCTGGGAGGGAATATCGAGGGCGTTGTTAAACTTACTGGATAAATTTTGAAAAGCGACCAAACCCGTAAGTTCGACAATCCCATCTTCGTCAAAGAACTCACGTAGTCGCGCCATTAATTCATCGCTCACTTGTTGACCCGGATAGGTAATTGCCTCAGCGTACTCCAAAACAGCCTTTTCTTTCTCGCTGAAAAGCGCACTTTCCCTCCAACTTGCCAAGACTTCCAGCTTTTCGAGAGAGCCGGCTCTCTCTGCAAATAGAGATGCATTGATATCAACACAGAAGTGACACCAGCTTATTTGTGACACCCTGACCATGACCAATGAACGCAGAACAGGATCGACGGGGCTTTCTCTCCTATCCAGCACACCATATAGAATAGATACCGCCAAAAAAAGCTTGGGCACTCTCGCCCAGAGCAGGGCGGGTTTCAGAACCTGCCCATACTTTCTTTTTTGGTTCCAGAACAATAGACGAATGTACCAGGGATACTTATGCATGGGTTTTTCTGAAATTTTCATTGCGCATTCCCTCACTATGGAGTCTCACAGAGAGTGGAGCTGCGGTGGATGGACAGCCTCTGTGAGCATCTTGTAATCATCAAGTGATTGAATTCGGTAGCGAGCGCATTCCCCACACCTTGCTGCGGAGAGCTTCAATAATTGTGAGATTCTTTCACCGAAAAGACTAAAGAATCATTTGACGATTGCCGGTTCATATATTACATATATGACAACACCCGTCAACCTATAGGATGCGTGACAGGGGGGCCAACGAACGGTCTTCCGGCTGCATATCATACGCTTGCATTTCAAATGTACCGATGGTATTTGTAAACCTCGGATGGGCGCAACATGAAAGCATAACCCATGAAGAAACAGGCGGCGGTCAAAAAAATGAAGAAAAAAGGCATCCATGACAAACATGGGTCCGGAAAAATACGCGAGAATGATCAGCTTTTCCGATCCCTGACGGAACAGTCTCTTGTCGGCATATACGTGGTGCAGGATGGCCAGTTCCAGTCGATTAACCCTAACGCCGCTTCATATTACGGTTGCGCACCGGAAGAGATGACGGGAAAAAAATCGAACTCCATTGTCCACCCCGAAGACAAGGAGCGGCACAAGCAGTGTGCAAGAGATATGCTCAAAGGGAAACGCTCTTCTCCTCATGAATTCAGGATCATCAGCCGGAGCGGTGATGTTCACTGGATCATGGAAACAGTTACACCTATTATTTACAAGGGCAGACCGGCCATTCTGGGAAACTCCATGGACATTACGGAACGCAAGCAGGCGGAGGAGGCACTGGAAAAGAGGGAGATGGAGCTTGAGGTCAAGACGCATGAACTCGAAGACATGAACTCGGCACTAAGAGTCTTGATGAAACAGAGGGATGAGGATAGAAACGAACTGGAAGAAAAAGTCTTGTCGAACATCAAAGTACTCATTCTGCCGCACATGGAAAAATTGAAAAATCATGTGGACCTGCAGGGAATGTCTTATGTGAATGTCCTTGCATCTAATCTAAGGGACATCATGTCACCCTTCGCTCAGAAATTGTCAGTCACCTACTTGAATCTTACCAAAAGAGAAGTGCAGGTTGCCAATCTAATAAAAGAGGGAAAGACAACTGAAGAAATATCGGCATTATTAAATATTTCTATAAGTGCTGTCAACGTGTACCGCTACCATATCAGACATAAAGTGGGCCTGTCAAAAAAGCAAAATCTGCGCTCCTATCTTTCGTCCCTTACTTAAAGAAATTAATACTCAACGGAAAGGAATAGATCTTCCGAATGACGAGTTTCGTGCGAGGTGCCTTTGATGATTAGATCACTTGATGATGTCTCCAGGATTGCCGGCGAAAAAGGGCCGAAAAAGCTTGCCGTTCTCGCCCCTGAAGATGAGGAATTCATGCTGGCGGTGAAGAGAAGCTGGGAGGCAGGGCATATCGAACCGGTGCTCATCGGGAATTCGGAGAAGATGGAGAAACTGGGGGAAAAGGTCGGGTTCGACATCAGCAGGTTCGAAAGGATTATTGAAAGCGACAGGCAAAGGATATCTGATCTCGGCATCGGCATGCTTTTTTCTGGAAAACTGTCTATCGTCAGCAAAGGCCAGATTCCGACCGCCTATGTCTATCGTTCGATCATCAGGGCGGAAGGGAAGGCGGCTTCCGGCATGACAGTGAGCGTCGTCTCCTTCTGGGAGATTCCGGGACTTGGCCATCTGACTGCCTTCACGGACACCGGTGTCAGTATAATGCCCGATTACAAGACGAAGATGGATATTCTCAGGAATGCCGTCTTTCTGTACCACTTGCTCGGGTATGAGAAACCGAGAATCGCCGCTATCTCCGGTCAGAGGAAATTCGGCGGGACACTCGACTCTTACCGGGATTACAAATTGCTCAGGAAAGCCGCGGATGCGGGAGAGTTCGGAGAATGTGAGGTTGTCCATGCCACCTCCTTCGCGGAGATATTCCTGGGGCCGAGGGGTCGCCTGAGAGATTACCGCGATATCGATTTAGCGAAAATGCCGCACATCATCCTCGTCCCCCGCCTCGATACGGGCAACATCCTGTGCAAGCTTGATTTTTTTCTGGACGTGACACGCTGCTCCATTGCAGTGACATCGAGAGGAGCAGTCTGCATTCCCTCCCGTTCAGACTTCAGCGATTCCATTGTGACGGAGCTTGCCATGGGCGTCGTGGTGGCCGACAGGCTGGAAAAGGAGGTGAGGTAAATGGCCGGCACATTCGCGGATATTATAGAAGCGGCTAAGAAAAAGGCGGTGAAAAGAAGGCTGGCCATCCCGTCTCCGAAGAAACCGGATATGAAAATTATCTCCAGGGCGGCGAGAGAGGGTCTTGTCGTTCCCTTGCTGGTGGGTGACGGCAAAGCGGCGGAAGCCCTGGTAAAGAAGAGTGCCCTTCAATCTCTGGAACATGAAATCATAGATGTGAAAGATGCCGGCGGGTCTCTTCGGGCAGCAGTCGCGCTCGTCCGGGAAGGGCGTGCGGATATGCTTATGCAGGGAGCTGCTGATCTAAAGACATTCATGAACACCGTTCTCGATGCAAAGACAGGCCTCTTGAAGGACAAGCTGGCAAGTTATATATCGGTCTTCCAGTTGCCAAAGATCGACAAACTAATTCTTGTGACCGACACCTTCGTGAATAACTATCCGGGCGTCACTGAAAAGCGGCTGATCCTCGAACAAGCAGTAAAGCTGGCGGGTCTGCTGGGGATCGAGGCGCCGAAGGTGGCCGTCCTTGCTGCCATCGAACAGGTGAATCCCAGCATCCCCTCGACGCTTGATGCCGCCGTGCTTTCCAAGATGTCGGAGAGGAAGCAGTTCGGAAACGCCGTCGTCGAAGGCCCCCTCGATATTGATTGTGCCTTGAGCCATGTAGCAGCGGGAAGAAAAGGGATTAAGAGCGTCGTTACCGGAAACGTCGATATCTATCTCGTACCCGATATCGAGAGTGGTTATCCGCTTGCCCAGTCCCTCGTTTTTATCGGAAGGATGGAAATGGCAGGTGTCCTCATGGGAGTGACGAAGCCCGTGATCCTGAATCTTCCCTTCGTTTCCCGAGAGAACCGGCTTGTGGAAATAGCCCTGGCATGCCTGAACTGCGGGGGAGGGGTGAGGGTGAAGAGTGAAGAGTGAGGGGTGAGGAGTGAATGATGAATAAGGAACATCACCTGCTTGTCATCAATGTAGGCTCGACATCGACGAAGGTGGGCTGGTTTTCGGGCAGAGACCATGCCGTACTCGAAACGATTCGATACAGCAGTGAAGAGCTGGCCTCTTATAAATCCATCGGTGAACAGCTTCCCCGCCGGGAGGAGGACATCCTTAAATTTCTCGCAAGTAACGGGATCATCCTGAAAGAGATCGATATGATCGTAAGTCGCGGCGGACTGGGTAAACCGGCGCCCGCAGGCGCTTACAGGATTGATGAGGACATGTGCAAGGATCTCCTGGAGGGTAAATACGGAATGCATCCCTCAGCCCTGGGGCCTGCCATGGCCCTTGATATTGCGAAAAGATACGGCATGCCGGCCATCGTCATCGACCCGCCGAGCACAGATGAATTCCAGCCTCTTGCGAGAATATCCGGCCTTCCCGAAATTGAGAGGAAGAGCGCCTTTCACGCCCTGAACCAGAAGATTGCGGCAAGGAGGCTGGCACGGGAGATGGGGAAAAAGTACGAGGAATTGAACCTCGTCGTGGCCCACTTGGGCGGGGGCGTCACCATCGGCGCCCATCAAAAAGGTCGGGTCATTGACTGTACCCACGGACTCGGAGAAGGGCCTCTCACGCCGGAGAGAGCCGGCTCCCTTCCCACAATAGATTTGCTCAATCTTGCATTCTCGGGAAAGCTTGACAAAAAAGAGATGCAGGGCCGGCTTGTGGGGCAGGGAGGCCTCTTGGCATATCTCTCCACAACGGATGGGCAGAAGATCCGCGACATGATCAATGCGGGAGACGAAAGGGCGAAACTGATTTATGAAGCCATGGCCTATCAGATTGCCAAGGACATCGGTGCCATGTGCGTTGTATTGAAAGGCGCAATCGACGGAATCATACTGACGGGTGGACTGGCCCATTCAGAGATGCTGACTGACTGGATCAGAGAGTGGGTCGGTTTCCTTGCACCCGTTTTCGTCTATCCCGGTGAAGACGAGATGTCGGCCTTGGCCGAAGGCGGCCTGCGGGTCCTGCTGAAGGAAGAAGAGGTAAAAAGCTACCTGTGATATTATTATTTCAGACCCATGGCCAGTAAGGCGGCCCCGATGGCCCCATTCACCTGGGCATATTCTGAGACCTCGACGGCCATTCCGATCTTTCTTTCGAGGGCCTTCACAACACCGATATTCTTTGCCACGCCGCCCGTCATCACCACGAGAGGTGCAATCCGCAAACGGTTTGCCATAGCCGCTATCCTTGCGGCGATGGACTCGTGTATGCCTGCAATAATGTTCTCTCGCTTTTCGCCCTTTGAGATGAGCGAGATGACCTCCGATTCGGCAAAGACCGTGCAGAGGCTGCTGATTCTGGAGGGATCGCCTGCTCTCAGGGAAAGGGCTCCAAATCCGTCAAGGTCCACTTCCAGTGCCCTCGCCATCACCTCCAGGAAGCGACCCGTCCCGGCGGCGCACTTGTCGTTCATGGCAAAGTTTTTCACCTTCCCCTTTTCGTCGAGGACGATGGCTTTGCTGTCCTGCCCACCGATATCGATGACGGAGCGGGCACGGGGATTCAAATAATGGGCGCCCGCGCCGTGACAGATGATCTCCGTCATGGCCTTGTCCATGAACTTTACGCTGTTCCTGCCGTATCCTGTGGACACGACTCTCTTGATGTCAGACTTCTCAATGCCGAGTTCTTTCAGCAGTTCCTCGTACACCTTCGTGCCGGCCTGTTCGGCGTTGTACCCGGTAAAGATGACCCTTGTGCCCCGTATCTGCCCTTCGGCCATGACGGCCGCCTTTGTGGTGATGGATCCTATGTCAATTCCTGCTGTAATCATTAATGGCTCTCTTCCATCTACTGTCTAAGCCCCTTTTCGCTGCTTGATAATTTCCATGAAGGCATCGATGCGCGTGGAAACCTGACTCTCTGAAAAGCTCCGCTCATCCACCATGTCTGCCTCAATCATCAGGCAGGGAATCCCTCTTTCCTTCTCTACGATCTTCTGGATATCGTACTGGCCCAGGGAATAAGGTTTGCAGCTCCGGTTTGAATGCATCACGATACCGTCGACCTTATACATGTCCACCATCTCAAGCACCGTACGGGCCATCTCATCCACGCCGATATTCAGGTAGATGCGCGTGTAGGCCTCGGCCATGGAGTCAAAGAAGTTATTCTCGTCGATGTACTTTGTCGTGCCGCACCAGGCGGAAGTATAGGTATCCGCCACGAGGCAGGCGTTATGAGACGCCAGCTTTTCCGAGAGCCAGCGTGTTCGGGGCCAGATGGGTATATTGTCCCAGAGGAGCCTGTACTTCTCATTGGGGATAGCTCCGATTCCTCGGGCCACGCGGTCTTTCATCTTCTCCAAGAGCTGGGTGTAATAGTCGATTACCAGCGGTGTCCCTCTTAGAGTGACGATAAGCGCCAAGTGGTAAAAGGCATCAAAGGCCGTCATGGGCGCGGGACTGTTTGCGGTCGTCGCGAGCACGGCCTGCCAAAGCCGCTGACCTTCAAGGGAAAGCTTTCCCACAGCCTTTAGATGGTCCATATCCATTTTCCTTCCGCATGCCTTTTCCAGGAAAAGGACATATTCATCGAGCTGCCTGCGTACATATCTCTGGACCTCTTCCGCGTATCCCGTATGACAAAACGGTGTATCGAGGATGAAAAGGGGGACGTTGAAGTAGCGGGCCTGAACCTCATACCATTTCAGAACGGTCCCGCAGATATTATTGCAGCAGATGAGCATGTCGGGACGGGGAAGACCGCCGATAGGGCCGCCGTTGACCGTTGCACAGGCGATATCAGAGCGGGCGTAGGAACAGAGGTCGCTTGAATATCCCATGGATTCCGATTTTTCACAAAGGTCCGTTCCCATCTTGCTCGCCCCGATCATTGCCCCATGGTTTTCCGGATAAACGGGAATTACATCCATCGCTATGAGGGGTTCGACGGGACCGCCGCTCGTAATCCAGGCAACCTTCCTGCCGCTGATGCGGGCGCTCTTTGCCTCCATGTAATAGATCATCATGATCTCTTTCATCTTCTTTTTCTTTTTGAAATAGAGGGCAACTTTCTTGATTTTCGCAAGAAAGAAGAGCACCATCTCCGGCATCTTATTCATAGACGTTTCACTTCCGTTTTTTCATTCAAGAAAAGAATTCATAACATCTCGACGAATGTCTCAAACCGCGTGCGCAACTGGCCCTCCGAAGGGAGCTGATCCTCCACTTCAAGCATCATGCTCGGGATGCCTTCTCTATCGAGGAATTCCTTCATGTAGGGATAATCAAAGGCATGGGGGTCGCAGAACTTGAGGAAAAAAAAGACGACACCGCTGGCGTCTTTCTCTTTCACAATTCTTAAGAGATTTTCACCCCGGGTGAAGATCCCGGCATGCTTTGCCGGGCATACGGGCCTCTCAATATAACGTCCGGCAATAGTGGCGATGGGATCTGCATTATCCTTTATCGATTCCTCAAAATATCTTGACCCGGTGCAGAAATCATCCCAGACGACTACCCCGCCGGCTTCTTCGATGATCCGGTAGATATCGGGGTGATTGCAGATGCCTCCGGCCAGGACTATGCGCTTGCCCGCGGATAGTTTTGCATTCTCTTTCTTCTTTTCCAGCTCCTCGATAACTGCAGGCAGGACCTCCGCAAGATGGTCCCGGTCCATCATCATGGATGCCTTGACAATGGCATAGACATCGCTGCCGCTGATGATTCCGGGTTTTTCGGCTTTCAGTTCATAAAGCCTCTTGAGAGAACCCCTGATGGTGTTGAAGGTCCCGATGGCGTTCTTCAACCTGTCGTCCGTGATCTCTACGCGCAGGTGCGAAGCAAGTTCGCTCCTGAATTTTTTCAGGACATCGATCATGTATGCCCTGGCGCTCTCTGTATCCAGCTTCACAGGCAGCACCACGTCAACGTGGAAAGGCCCTTTCACATTCATACGCCATATGTCGGAAAGCCGCTGGATCGAATCGCAGGTGTGCGGGAATACGGCACCATCGAGGAAATCAAGATTGCCTGCCAGGGCCCCTTCGAGGGCTCCCCGCACAAGAGAGCAGCAGTAGGATTGAAAATGGGCGTCGGCAAAGTGAATATTTTCTCCTCCAGCGAAAATCCTGAAAGGATGAGCTCCCGCGGCATATATGATCTCTTCCGGCGTGTAGGAGCAGAAGTATCCCACGATCTTCCACCCTTGTGCTTTCATTTTCCTGCCGTATGATACAGGGTCTTTCAGTATCTCGTAAAATTCATCCGTTTGTTTCATTCACGAAACTCCTCATTCACTCTCCCGCATATTTACCTGAACTCTTCAAAATTGCGATTTCTTCCTCTTCGAGAACCTTATAGGCGATTTTGCCGACAATGGTCTTTGGCAGGGTCTTGCGAAATTCAATCTCACGGGGGCAGCTCCACTTGATGAGATGCTCCCGGCAATGATCAATGAGCGCGTTCTCCATCTCCGGGCCCGCCTTCCCCGGGTCCTTCAGGACCACAAAGCCCTTTACGCGCTGCACCTGGGCTTCGTCCGGAACACCGATGATGCATGCCCCTTCAACCTCGGGATGCAGGCAGAGTATGTCTTCCACCTGGGCGGGGTAGACGTTCATACCCGATGATTTGATCATCCGTTTCTGTCTGACCTTGAAATAAAAGAATCCGTCCTCATCCATGGTGCCTATATCGCCGGTGTGGAGCCATACCCTTCCATCAGGGTGCTTCTTTAATGTCTCGGCCGTTTCTTCCGGGTTATCCAGATACCCGAGCATAACCGCCGGGCCATGGAGGCATATCTCACCTTCTTCCCCTGCATCGGCTTCCTCCAGTGTTTCGGCTCTCACGATCTTGGCGAGCATATCCGGGAAAGGGACGCCGATACTTCCTTCCCTGTATTGGTCAAGGGGAGTAACCATGATGGCCGTCACCGCTTCCG